>OWJG01000316.1_pt1 | contig 39459 bp, 38 predicted proteins | sample 1732781 | NCBI WGS metagenome assembly OWJG01 (sample SAMN05065753, study PRJEB22554) | human gut metagenome | biome: ENVO:2100002; feature: ENVO:00000062; material: ENVO:00002003 | host: Homo sapiens | place: USA | reverse complement strand
ACGAGATGCAGCGTAGTCTCGTGGGCTCGGAGATGTGTATAAGAGACAGAGCTTGGTATAGCAAGCTTTCTTGCCAAAATCTAGCTGCTTGATAAATGCGGCACTTAGCACGCCAATCACGGCGATCACAAACACTAGCTCAATCATACTAAACGCCCTTGAGCGCATAGCTAGAATCTATCTTTTAGGCTCTTTGATGATATAGGGCACACCTTGCAAGCCTGCCTTTTGCAGCTCTAAGCCCATCATAAGAGTAGTAGAGCTTATGTCTCCTTGCTCTGTCTCTTTGGCAAAGCGCACGCTACTTGGGTCAAAGCTCTTGTCAAACACTCTTTTTAGCACCGAGATTTGCTCTTCTTTTGTCTTAGCATTTTGTATAAGCTTGGCAAATGCCGCTGCTTTGTTTATGGAGCTTTGTTGGATAATGCCCACAACCATAATCTCAAGCGTAGAATCCTTGGCATACTCTTCAAGCTTTTCTACTTCATCTCTGCAGTATGGGCAGTTGGGGTCAAGCACTATGTAGGTTTTATATTTAGCTGCTTCATTAGCGATGGTGATCGTGCTATTTGTGTGTTGTTTAAATACCTTGAGCACGCCCTTATCGGCAACTTGCTTATTGTTTGCGCTTACTTTTTGTAAAAGTGCTGCAAGCTTTGCTTCAAACTTCTCATCTGTGGTAAATATCAAATTTGGCGATATGCCTAGGACGACTCTGCCGCTATCATTTGCTAGCAGCGGTATCCAAAATCCACCTTGCTCTACCACGACAAAGGAGAATCCCTGCAAGCTAGAGTCCTGTGTGAGTGCGACCTTGGCAGAGAGTCTTTGCGCTTTCAAAGTGGATTCTAGCTGCTTAGAATCTAGTGCGTTTGCATAGCTACCTAAACAAAGCGCGCTACAAGCAAGCAAGTGTAAAATGCGTCCGTGTAGTGAGCGAATGTGCTGGATCATTTTTTATCCTTTTTGATTGGTTTAAGATATCCTTGAGCGATAAGCTCTTTAGCGATTTTTTGAAAGACGGGTGCTGAAGTTTGCGAGCCATAATAATGCTGCCCAGATGAGCCAAAGGTTACCACGCCTATGACATAAGCGTTTTCATCATCTTTTGCAAAGCCAAAAAATGAGCCATTATAAGTCTCACCATATCCCCCAGATGATGAAACTACGCGTGCTGTGCCTGTTTTCCCACCGACTATGATCTCCTCCACTCTCGCTGCCTTGCCCGTGCCAGAATCTACAACTTTGATAAGCATTTCTTGCATTTTTTGTGCGGTGGTGCTAGAGATCGCGTGCTTAGGGGCTTGTAGATTGGGGACATAGATGGAGCCATCTTGAGCGATAAAATGCTGTGTAATATGGGGTGTAACCAAATACCCACCATTAACAAACGCCCCATAAGAGCGCAAAAGCTGCATAAAGGTAACGCGCACGCGATAGCCATAAGACACCGAAGCCTTTGCCGCGGAGGATTCTTGACTTAGCTCGCGCACGGAGGGGATTATGCCATCTTTTTCATAAGGCAGATCGATCCCCGTAATCTGCGCTAGCCCAAATGCTTTTAACCCATCATAAAACTCTCTCCCACTAAGTAGCATTGAGAGCTTGACCATTCCTACATTGCTCGATCGTAGTAGGACATCTTCTATTGTCGGGTTTTTGGGCATTATGGAGTCATCTTTGATGATATATCGCCCCACGCGATAGTAGCCATCGTTTAAATCAATAGGGCTTAGGGGGTTGATGAGCTTTTTTTCTAGTAATAGGGCATAGACTAGGGGTTTAATCGTGCTGCCGGGCTCAAAGGACTCTATCGCGCGGATTTTTAGGCTCGCGTAGTCTTGCTTGCGTATGGCTTTTGGGTTAAAGCGTTTAGAGGTGGCTAGGGCTAGAATCTGCCCGGTTTTTGGGTGCAGCACGCCGGCGATCACTTCATCTGAGTCAAATTCTCTAATGGCATCATCTAGGATAGATTCTACCTTTTGCTGGAATTTAAGCGGAATGCCTAGCACTACGCCAAAGCCATCATAACGCCTTTGTTGCAGCGCGCCCTTGCTTTGAATGATGTTAAACCCTATATCGCGCCTGCCTGATATTTTCCCGTGGCTTACTGCCTTAAGGATAGAGTCTTGCGACTTTTCGATCCCATCGACACCTTTTGGGATCGTTAGCCCAAACTCCTGATCCTTTCTTGTATAGCCTACAATAGGCTCTAGCAAGTCTGCATAGGGATACTCCCTATCTATCCCACTTACTTCGATGCTAAGCCCGATTTTTTGCACAAGCTTGCCATTATCATCTTCATATTCTTTGAAGACATCATAAGCTAGTAGTTTGGCGTTAAGAGCTTTTAGATTAGCAGCGGTGTTAGGGCTTATGGCGTAAGAGAGCGTGGTATAGCTTGCTTGGGCAAAGGCTTCTAAAATCTTAGATTTTGGTATGTGGCTATATATTTCTAGGAGCTTGATAAAAAGCTCTTTTTTGTCCGGGTCTATTGAGCGTGGATTGAAGCTTAGCTTGTAGAGCTTTTTGCTTCGCGCAAGAGAATAGCTATCTTTGGTATAAATGCTCCCACGCACGGCAATATCAGACTTAGTGATGACTAAAGTGGGCATTTTTCTAGGTAAAACCACCTTAAAATACACAACAGCCAAAAAGACAACAAACCCCACCAAAAGCAGCAGAAAAAAGACAAGAATTCTACGAGATTTTTCTAGCTGCATACGCGAGAATCTAAATCAGCTACACTTGGGTGCGTAAGATCTCTTTATACGCGCTCAAAGCCTTATTGCGCACTTCTAGCATAAGTTTCATACTTGTCTCTGCCTTGCCTATGGCAATGGCTGCTTGGTGGAGATCTTTGAGCTGTCCGCTTGCCATATCAGCAAGGGCTTTGTCAGATGTTTCTTGGACTTGATTAAGCTCATCAATGGACTTTTTCAAAAGTTTTGAAAACTCCCCATTAGAAGAATCGCTATTCCCAGCAGTGCGAGAAGATCCCGTAGAACTTTTGATAGAAAGTGCTTGATTTAAGCCGATTGTTTTAATCTCATCCATTGTATTCTCCGTGCTTATTATCGTGTGTATTATATCGGTTTTTTGTAACTTTGCTCAATTACTCTACATATCTTGTCATTATGCTTGCATCATCAAAATCGCATTCCCAGCCATAGTTTTCGCGCTTTGAAATGCTGCGACATTAGCTTGATAAGCCCTTGTGGCTTCAATGAGATCTGCCATTTCTACAACGGGATTGATGTTGGGGTATGCTACATAGCCTTCAGAGTTTGCATCAGGGTGGTTTGGCTCATATTTCATAATCGGCGCACGATCATCGCGCACGATTTTATCGATATAAACGCCCATTATAGCAGGCTTTGGAGTTTTACCTAAATCTCCTTCATTAAGCGGATCTTCATACTCTATGCCATTAGAGTTTTTCTCAAGCTTTTGGTTGAGAGCTTTGTTGAAGTCAAATGCACGAAATGAGAGCATTTGCCGTCTATAAGGTCCGCCCTCATCGGTGCGTGTGGTGTTTGCATTAGCGATGTTGGCAGAGATTAGGTTGGCGCGGATTCTTTGGGCTGATAGTCCATAGCCACTAATATCAAATGAGTTGAAAAAGTTCATCGCTTACTCCTTATGAAATATTTTTGCCAGCTTCGATAGCGTAATTTAAAATGCCTTTGTGCTTTTTGAGCGCGGTGGTTAGCCCTTGATAGACAACGGAGTTTTTCCCAAGCTCTGTTGTTTCAATATCTAAATCCACGCTATTGCCATCATTTCTTGCCAAGTGTCCATCGCGGAAGAACATATCAGGCTTGTGGATATGGCGTGAAGTGCGGCTATCATCTAGGCTAAAATGTTTGGATTCTGTCCGTGCTATGTGTAAGATCGGTGGCTTTTTATGCTCAAGAATCTCTGCTTGCTCTAGTGCCAGCATTTGTGTAAATTCTATATCTCTTGGGCGGTAAAATGGCGTATTTTGATTAGCGATATTACCCGCTATCAAATCTTGCCGCAAAGAGCGGAAATCCAATGCTTTATATGCTAGAGAATAGACTTTAGACTCTGCTGCAAAAGAAATCATTGATACTCCTTAAGTAACTTCGACTTACATCACACTATAAGCAAATTAGATTCCATAATTGAGTGGTTTAGATTCTATACACTAGAGAATCTAAGAGCTAAATTGAGATCTAACTTGGTAGAGTTTGGCTTGAAGTTTTAATATGAAACTGCAGTAATGGCGACCCTTGAAAGATTCGAACTTCCGTGACTGCCTAGAAAGGGCAGTATCCTTGACCGCTAGATGAAAGGGTCTTATGAAAAGTATTTATAGAAGAGTAGAATCCAAAGCCCAAAATTATGGGACTTCAACGGGCGTTGGATTTTCTTTAAAAATTTTTGCTATTTCTTCGCGACTTGGAGCTTGGACTCTGCTCTTGTATGGTCCTAAGAGATAGCGCGTGTTTGACTTATTGTCCAAGACTATATGCTGGATTCTGTAAGAATACTTCTTAATCAGTGTTAAAAACTCTGCATTTGGCTCTTTTTCAAACGCACCAACTTGCCAATAGAATCCTTGTGTAGGCGCAGATCCATTAGATTGAGCCGGCGTGCTTGGTGCAGCAGGCTTAGGAGCTTGGGGCTTGGGGCTAGATTCTACCTTGGGTGTCTCTGCGACAGGCTTAGCCGCTGGCTTAGGAGCTTCTGGAGCTTTTTTCACTGGTGCTTCTTGCTTTGGCTTTTCTGCTTGTTTTGGGGCTTGGGGCTTGGGGCTAGATTCTACCTTGGGCGCGGCTTTAGGAGCTTGAGTAATCGCTCCTTCAATGTTATCAAGCGCGCTATCAATATCAGTGCCGTTAGCTTTGTCATCAGGGGCATTGATAGGCTCTTGCTCAAAGCCTAGATTCAAGTCTTGTGGCATAGATGGCATACCATATGTATCAACAGATCCGGGCACATTGCTATTAGTATCTTGCCCAAAATCTAGCGTGCCAAAATTACTGCTAAACAAATCATCTGCTGGCTTCATCGCACTTGTATCGACAATTTCGCTTGGGCTAGCTAGTGGCTCTTCTTTGGTGATGAGAAACTTCCACACCAAAAACGCAACCACTACAATAATAACAATAGCTGCTATGACGACAAATACAGCCTTTTTCCCACTTGAAGACTGCTTGCTATTGCCCAGTAAGATTTCGCTTAATTCTTTTCTTTCTTCCATCTATGCTCTCCTTATCTACATATGTCTAGCCCACGAAGCTCCACGCTCCTTGGCATAAACCTCATAGGGCACAACGAGTATATTAAAGTCTCTTGGTAAATCAATATTAGGGAAGACACGCCATTCAAGCGGCATTTTCTGCCCAAGTTTTAGTGAAAGCGTGCGCGCAAGTCTCTGTCCTTCGCTCAAATCGGTGTGTCCTTTATGGATATATAAATGTAAATGCCCCGGGGTTTTTGTGTTGTATGCAGTGAAGTTGATAAAGCCTTCATCGCGCAAGAGTAGCTGGGCTTTGTGGTAGAAGCGATCAGGGCTTCTGCCATTATAGTCAAATACGATATTTTCTACCTTATCACCGGGCAAAATCAAGCTATGGGCTACGGTAATCTTGCGCGCGAAGTGATCTCTAATAATTTGGCTTGTGAGCATACTATTGACGCGCTGGAATTTATCAAATAGCAAACGCCCATTATAATGCACCTTTTGACCAAGACCATCAAGCTTCTTGAAGTAAAACGCGCTGTGCATTTTAATGAGCTTTAATTCCATTTCCGTCATATTGCGTCCTTAAAAAATGGGCTTTTGATAGACCACAAACCCTCTATTTAGCTCCTTGATTTCCGCTTTTATGCTCTCTTGGAGTTTTGTATCAGTAATATTATCCAAAATATCAGCGATTTTGTGCGCTATCCACTCAAACTCCGCTTCTTTCATACCCCTAGCTGTCAGTGCTGGAGAGCCTATGCGGATACCGCTTGTTACAAATGGGCTTCTTTTTTCTCCCGGCACGGTGTTTTTATTTACCGTGATTCCGGCATTGCCTAGTGCGATGTCTGCGTCTTTCCCGCTAAAATCTTTTGATAAGAAGCTTAGTAAAATAAGATGATTATCACTCCCCCCACTCACCAAATCATACCCCCTATTTACAAGCACTTCAGCCATTTTGCTAATGTTTGCTTTGACCTGCTTGGCATAAGTTTTCCACTCAGGCTTTAGGTTCTCTTTAAAGCCTACTGCCTTGCCTGCGATGATATGCATAAGCGGTCCGCCTTGCAAGCCCGGAAATACGCTTTTGTTGATCTTATTGGCAATGTCTTCATCATTTGTTAAGATAAGTCCCCCTCTAGGACCGCGTAGGGTTTTGTGTGTCGTGGAGGTTACTACATCGCAGTGGGGGAAAGGATTGGGGTATTCATCTGCGCAGACAAGTCCGGCGATATGAGCAATATCTGCCATTAAAATCGCACCCACTTCATCAGCGATCTCCCTAAACTTGGCAAAATCCAGCTCTCTTGTATAGGCAGAAAACCCACATACCAAAATCTTTGGCTTCACAAGTAGCGCGCTTTGGCGTAGCTTGTCATAATCAATCCTGCCATCTAGCTCCACACCATAAAAAAAGCTTTGATAAATCTGCCCTGTAATGCTCACTTTCGCGCCGTGCGTAAGATGCCCACCGTGGCTTAGATCCATACCTAGAATCTTGTCATAAGGCTTAAGTAGTGCATTATAGACTGCGCCATTTGCTTGGCTACCAGAGTGTGGTTGCACATTGGCAAACTTCGCACCAAAGAGCTTTTTAGCTCGCTCAATGGCTATGGACTCTACTGCATCGACAAATTCACAGCCCCCGTAATATCGCTTATTTGGATAGCCCTCGGCATATTTGTTTGTCAGCACACTGCCCATAGCCTCCATAACTGCTGGAAAGGTGTAGTTCTCACTAGCAATCATCTCTAAATGCTCATTTTGGCGCGTAAGCTCCGCGTTGATAAGATTATAAATCTCTGCATCAACTCGTTCTATCTCATAGCTCATCATAACTCCTTAGGTAAGTGGTTTAGCTAGATTCTGTGTCAGTAGCCTTTGCTTGGGGCTTCATCGCGGGGAAAAGCAGCACATCTTTAATGCTCTTATTGTTTGTCAGCAGCATTACAAGTCGGTCGATCCCTATGCCTTGCCCAGCAGTTGGCGGCATACCATAGCCTAGTGCATTGACAAAGTCTTCGTCCATATATTGGGCTTCTTCATCGCCCGCGTCTTTTTGGCGCACTTGGGCAAGGAATCGCTCATATTGGTCAAGCGGGTCATTTAGCTCGCTAAATCCATTGGCAATTTCCTTGCCACCGATAAAGAGCTCAAATCGATCGGCAATATTTGGATCTTCATCATTGCGCCTAGCTAGAGGGCTTATGTCTATGGGGTATTGTGTGATAAAAGTGGGGTTTATCAGCTTAGATTCTACAAACTCGCTAAAGGCGGCATCTTGTAGCTTGCCATAGTTGAGGTTAGATTCTAGCTTTACGCCCTTTTGCAAGAGATAAGATTCTAGGCTTTTTGCATTTTCTAGGGCGGATTCTGGGAGATTGCCGATAGTTAGCAGACTCTCTTTGTAGCTTAGAGTGTTCCATTTGCTAAAATCCACTTCCACATCGCCCCAAGGTAGCTTCGTAGGGAGAGCAAGCTTCTCTAGCAAGTAGGTGAAAAACTCCTTTGTAAGCGCGATGAGCTCTTCATAAGTGCGATATGCCCAGTAAAATTCAATCATACTAAACTCTGGGTTGTGGGAGTGATCCATACCTTCATTGCGGAAGTTGCGATTAAGCTCAAAAACTGCTTCAAACCCACCTACAATGAGCCGTTTTAGATACAGCTCTGGTGCGATACGCAAGTAGCGATCTACATTCAAGGCATTATGATGGGTTACAAAAGGCTTGGCATTTGCGCCTCCGGGGATTGGGTGGAGCATTGGCGTCTCCACTTCTAAAAATCCCCTTTCTTCGAAAAATCTCCGCACAAGCGCGACAATGCGCGATCGTAAAATAAAAGCCTCTTTCACACTAGGATTCATAATCAAATCCACATACCGCTGGCGATAGCGCGCTTCAATATCGGTAAGTCCGTGGAATTTCTCTGGGAGCGGGATAATGGACTTGGTTAGGATCTTGCACGCACTAGCGTGGATACTTAGCTCGCCTGTTTTGGTAACAAAAGCATAGCCTGTGATATTGACAATATCGCCTACTTCAAGCAGCTTCTTAACAACTAAAAACTCCTGCTCACTTAGCTCGTTTTTGGACAAGTAGGCTTGCAGGATCGCACTTTCATCTTGGATTTTGATAAAGCAGGCTTTGCCCATAATGCGGATAAATTTCACGCGCCCCACAATCGACTCTAGCGGCTGCGACTCTGTCGCGTTAGATTCTAGCTCGCTCTTTTGCGTGGCATTGGGCTTTGGTGTTGTAGGTTCTGGTGATGAGCTAGATTCTAGGGCTTGGCTAGAATCTAGCAAATGCGCGTAGCGTTGCAAAAATGCAGCATTGCTCATTGTGCGCGTAAGTGCGTTGGAGTAAGGGTTGAGCCCTAGCTCTCTTAGCGCGCTGGCTTTTTGGACTCTTTGAGCGATGTAGGTATTATCAAACATAGCGCAACCACACAGATAGCTACTTGCCATTTACGCTTTGCTGCGCAGCTTGCTTGAGCTCTTCAACCCCTTGCGCAAAGCTCTCTGCACTTGCTTTGCCTTGGCTTATATCGCTTAGATTCCGCATTGTCTCATCGACCACTGGTAAGTGCATAATCTTTTGCGCGACATTGATCATATTGACATACATTTGGCTCTTTTCTCTAGCACTTTGTGCGAAATTCTCACGGATAAAGTTGATTTGCGATACGGCATAGGCGATAAAGCTAAAGATGAAAAACACCTTAACCGAAGCAAACACAAAGCCCAAGCCCTTGTTAAGAAAATCTAAACGCAAAAATACAAGCTTGCTAGCTAGCACAACCCCAAGTAGCACAAAGAGTGCCCAGCACACAAGTAGCACGATGATAAATCCTAAAGTCGTGTGGATTGTAGCACTGCCAAAGTCATAGACATTTTTCAGCGCATTGCCCATAGGGCTAGCAAATACCGAGCCTAAATACACGCCAAGCAATATCCCTACCAAGCTACAAAACTCCGCGACAAACCCAGAAGCAAACCCGCGAAATCCAATTACGACAATAACAACAATCAGCGCGACATCGATATAATTCATCACCACTCTTTTTACGGAAAATTTAGCTTAAAAAGGCTACCATTGTAGCCAAAGATACATAAAATCAAGGTAAATATTTTGAAAAAAGCTTCTACACAAGGCTTGCTAGAATCCACCTTTTCTCCCTATCTTTTCTCCCATTTTTTTCACACGAACACCACGCTAAAATCTCACGCCCTTAATCCCAGCGCACGCGTGAGAGTGCGCAAAATTTTTAGCAAAGATTTTGGCACTCTTTTTGTCGCGCGCCTTATGCTTGGCTTGCTTTATGCGCTGGGGTTTTGTGCGTGGCTTTATGTCTTTGTGCTTGTGGCAGGATTTTTCACACTAGATTCTAGTTTGCTAGCGCAAGTCCTTAGTGCTTTGCTTATGAGTGCGCTTGTGCTAATAAGCTTTAGTATTTGGCTGCTTGTGCCTCGTGCAATTATTGGGTATTTTGGGTTTTTTGCGGGGCTTTTGCTGTTTTATTGGATTGGGCTTTCGTTTCGCTTTTCTGTCGCGCCATTTTTGCTAGGCTTTGTGTGCGTGGGCATAGGGCTTATCTATGCGGCTTTGTTTTATCTAGGGCTTTATTTTACAAGCAAGCTCTATCGCATTGCCTCGCTATTTGTGCTAGGGGCTTTTGCGCCATTTTCGTTTGATTGGTTTGTGCCTAAGGCGTGGCTAGCTTATAGTGTGTTTGGGGTAGGGGACTTGGCGTTTGTGGGCATTATGTGTGCGCTGACACTTGGGCTATATCGTGGTGGAGCTAGAAAAATACGGATTCTAGGAAGTGTAGCTATCTTGCTTGTGTGTATAGATTGGCAGTGGGTAGAATCTATGGCAAGCGCGCATAGCCAAGCGCGTGCGCAGATCACGCCACTTGCAAAGGATATTGCCATTATGCAAAGTGCTATCCCCCAAGATCTCAAATGGGAGCAAAGCACCATAGATTCTGTGCTTGTAGGCATAGCTAGCGCGATAGATTCTGCCGTAGCAGAATCTAAGCAGATGGTCATTCTCCCAGAGACGATTTTGCCCTTTGTGCTAAATGATAGACTAAGCTTCCAAAAGCAAGTGCTAGCAACACTTCTAGCAAAAAGTAGGGATATTACTATCGTGCTTGGGGCTTTTAGTGCGCAAGGTGCGCAGGTGCATAACTCCACCTATGTCTTTAGTAACTCTAGCTTGCAAATCTTGCATAAAGTCATTTTAGCCCCATTTGGCGAGAAGATCCCGCTCCCAGACTTCTTAGCAAAGCCTTTGTATAAACTCTTTTTTGGCATAGAAGATGGATTGCAAGCAGCTAAAGATCCGCAAGACTTTAGCGCACTTGGCAGAATCTGGCGCAATGCGATCTGCTATGAGGGCACAAGTAAGGCAATTTATACAGATGCTCCTAAGTATCTTGTGATGATTAGTAATAATGCGTGGTTTTACCCAAGTATCGAGCCATTTTTGCAGCGTGTGCTGCTAAAATACTACGCAAGATTACAGGGCACAACGATTGTGCATTCAGCAAATTACTCTAGCTCTATCATTATCGCACCCTTTGTTGATGACATAGGGGCTGTTAGAATCCTATCCTACAAGGAGTAGTATGCTACTACAAGCCAAAGCTCTATCGCACCATTTTGATACGCTACTTTATGAGAATATCCATTTGCAAGTGGATTCTGGGCAGAGTGTCGCTATCCTTGGTGTCTCTGGCTCGGGGAAATCCACCCTACTAGCAAATCTCTCTACTATGTTAAAGCCTCATAATGGGAGCGTGGAGATTTTGGGGCAGGATATTTACGCGCTTACAGAGGCTCAAAGGCTTGAGCTGCTACGCACGAAGCTTGGCATTATTTTTCAAGCGCATTATCTCTTCCGCGGTTTTAGCGCGTTAGAAAATCTCCAAGTAGGCGCGATTTTGGCAAAGCAGCCCATTGATATGCAGCTTTTAGAGCGATTTGGCATAGCTCATACCTTGGAGCAGAACTCTGCTGATCTCTCTGGCGGGCAGCAGCAGCGACTCTCTATCGCACGCGTGCTAATGAAGCAGCCTACTATAATTTTTGCCGATGAGCCTACGGGCAATTTAGACAAAGCGACCGCTCATAGCGTGATGGACGCCTTGCTAGCTTATATAGCAAGCAAAAATGGCGCGCTCATCATCGCCACACACGATGAGTCCATCGCAGCAAAATGCACCAAAATCTATCGCATACAAAAGCACGGCTTAGAGCCATTGCAGCTTCATTAAATACATTGAAGGACAGCTATGAAACCACTAGAATCCACTTTAAACACCCCTGCTAAAATGCCCTTAAAGGTGCTTATTATCGCTGCTTGTCTGCTAAGCGTAATTGTCATCGCAGCAAACTACTCTGTGCAGTTTCACCTAGGGGATACGCCTTTGACCTTTGGGGCTTTGACCTATCCTTTTAGCTTTTTGCTCCTTGATGTGCTAAGTGAGAAGTATCGCCGCCAAGATGTTACAAAAGTCATCGCTCTAGCTATTTGCATTGCATTCTACCCCTCATATCTCTCCGCCACTTCGCAAATCGCGCTTGCTTCTATCGCGGCATTTTGTATCTCCCAGCCTGTTGATGTGGCGATTTTTTATGCGTTTAAGCGGTTTTTCCCTAAGCTTTGGTGGCTTAGGAATGGCTTTTCGACAATTTTTGCGCAAGCTTTTGATACACTTATTTTCTTTAGCTTTGCATTTTGGGGGGTGAAAAGCTTTAGCGAGTGTATGGATATGGCAGCAGCGGATTATATGATCAAAGCCTTTGTAGGCGTGATGAACACGCCATTATTTTATATCCTTGCCATTAGGGCAAAGCGTCTATGGCAGAATCTTACCTAGAATCTAAAAGGAGCAGAAATGAACATTGTCAATCTTGATGTAAGCACACTTGGTGCGGACGCTGATTTTAGTGAGCTAGAGAGCTTTGGCAGCTATATGAGCTACCCACTTACAAGCTATGATGAGACTTATGAGCGCGTAAAAGATGCAGACATAATCCTAACCAACAAAGTCGTGCTAGATAAGCCCCTACTCTCTAAGCTGCCTAATCTCAAGCTCATTGTCGTAACCGCTACTGGCACAAATATCGTTGATGTAGAGTATGCCAAAGAGCGCAATATCCCCGTGCGCAACGCCGCTGGCTACTCCACGCTAAGTGTCGCGCAGCATACGCTTACTTTCGCGCTAAATCTGCTAAGTCAAATGCCCTACTATGATGGCTATGTCAAGCAGGGGCAGTGGGCTAAAAGTGCTTGCTTTACACATTTGGCGCAAGGGAGAAGAGATATTGATGGGCTCGCGTGGGGGATTATCGGGCTAGGGGCGATTGGGCAGAGGGTCGCTATGCTTGCTACAAGCTTTGGAGCTAGAGTTAGCTACACTTCAACAAGCGGGAAGAATACCGCGCAAGCCTACCCGCATTTAGCCCTAGATGATCTGCTAGCCCAAAGTGATATTATCTCTATCCACGCCCCGCTAAATCCCGCTACTAAGGGGCTAATCGATACGCACAAGCTTGCAATGCTCAAAAAAGACTGCGTGCTAATCAATGTCGGCAGAGGGGGGATTGTTGATGAGCAGGCTGTGGCAGCTAGGCTAAAGAGCGGGGCGCAGCTCTACTATGCGTGTGATGTGCTCGATACCGAGCCTATGAGAAGCGATCACCCATTTTTAGATTCTAGTATCCAAGATCGCTTGCTACTAAGCCCCCATATCGCCTATGCCTACCAAAACTCGCTAAAAACCTTGGTGCAAATGAGCATTGATAATGTCAAAGAGTTTCTAAAGGCATAGGCTGTGCGCTATCTCTATACCACGACACAAGCACTTGATAAGCGCGCACTCTCAAAGTATCTCTTAAGTGATGAGCTACTTATGGAAAATGCCGCCAATGCTTTGCTTAGCCTTATTGATAAGCTTACACATAAAGGCAGCGTGGTTACAATCGTGTGTGGCAGTGGAGATAATGGCGCAGATGGCTACGCGCTAGCTCGCAAGCTTCAAGGTAGCTATATCACTAGAATCTATGAGGCAAAAGAGCCTAAATCTCGCTTATGCAAACTCCAAAGTGAGCGCGCGCAAGTAGCAGGCTGCGAGTGGGTCAAAAAGCTTCTGCCTTGCGATGTGCTTATAGATTGTCTCTTTGGTTCTGGGTTTGCTGGGGAGCTAAGCGCGGAGTTTATCAAGCTTTTGGAGCAGATGAATACTTGTGCGCGCCTAAACATCGCCTGTGATGTCCCAAGTGGGCTAAATCTGCAAGGGTGCGTTGGCTCAATCGCCTTTCGCGCGGATTATACGCTTAGTATGGGTGCGCTAAAGGTCGCGCTTTTTAGCGATATGGCAAAGGATATTGTCGGGCAGGTGCTCGTGGGGGATCTAGGTGTGTCGCGGGAGCTTTTTGAAGTGCAAAGCCCCTTCTATCTCCTAGAAGAGAGCGATATGCGCTTACCCCATCGCACGAAGCAAAACTGCCACAAAGGCACATTTGGGCATATTGCAGTTATTTCTGGGGAGAAGGCTGGAGCGGCAGAGCTTAGTGCGATGAGTGGGCTGAGAATGGGGGCGGGGCTGGTGAGTGTGGTTAGCAGGGATTCGGTCTTGGGTAATCATAGCGGCGATTTTGTGGATTTTAGGGCAACCGCAGACCATCAGTCTAGCTCTGCCCCAAAATCCACAAAAAGCCCCACTAGCAATACCGCAATTCCTAGAATCCTTAGGGAAGAAAGCCAAAAGCAGAGTGAAAAAGCTAGAATCCTTGCAGACAAACAAACCGCGCTAGAGTCGTCATCGCGAGCCGCGCAAAGCGGCGTGGCGATCCATAATCAAAAAGCGGATTCTAGCCTTGAAGCTATGGATTGCCACGCAAGCACTAGCGCGCTTGCTTGCAATGACGGAAACAACGCCGCTAGTGAAACCGCCCCAAATATGAGCGACTCACAGACAGAAGTAAAAGTGGATTCTAGCAACGCCCAAAATCTAAACAACTCGGCACAGGATTGTAAGAGTGAAGCCCAAACCCTAGAATCCACTTTTGAAAACGCTACAACTCTAAGCGAGTCGCGGGCGGCAGGATTTTCTAAAGAAACTTCGCTTTGCTTGTTTTGCGATGATTTTCTAAAGAAACCTGCTTCGGCTTCGCCTTGCACCGCTGCCGCTGGTTTTGTGGGTTGTCAAGCTGGGGGTGAAGGGAGCTACCTAAGCGGTAGTGACCGAGACTCCAGCGCAGACTCCCGCAAAAGCGCGCAAAAGCCAACGCCCAGACCAAACCAAGCGCAATCGCTATATAACACCACCACCCAAAATGAGCTTATGTATCCCCACTCAATCCCCAAGAACGCCAATGTCCTATGCCTAGGTATGGGGCTTGGCAGTGGCTATGGATACTTGCTTGAGCCTAGCTTCATTGGAGATAGATTGTGCGTGCTTGATGCAGATGTGTTTTATGAGCACTCTTTGCTCCCCCTCCTAGAATCCACTTCCGCGCACAATCTTGTCCTAACTCCCCACCCCAAAGAGTTCCACGCGCTGTTGCATTTATGCGGGCTTTTTGATGGTGATATAGCAGAAGTCGCGCACAATCGCTTCGAGCTAGCCCTGTGCTTCACCCAAGCCTACAAAGCCCCTACACTTCTGCTTAAAGGGGCAAACCCAATCATCGCCCATAATGGCAAGCTCTATATCAACCCCTTAGGCACAAGTGCGCTTGCTAAAGGCGGCAGTGGCGATGTGCTTAGCGGTGTTATTGCAAGCTATTTGGCGCAAGGATTTAGCCCGCTAGATTCTGCGATTTATGGCTCACTAGCCCACGCCAAAGCTGCCACTAAAGAGAAAAACACCTACGCGCTAACGCCTTTGCGCTTGATTGAGCATTTAGGCGCGCTATAACTTCACAAGAGAGTCTAAACACTAGAATCTAAAGAGATAAAGCAGAGAAGTAACGCTTCTTGCTATTGCTAGCAAGAAGCAAGGACTACAAGATTGAAGCAGATTGCACAGGTGCTAAGTAGCATTAGTGCGTGGTGATAGGCTGACCTTTAGCTGTGTAGCAGCCTTTGCCGATGATAAGTAGTGTCCAAAATGACGCGCTTACATCGACATTGACAAGTGCATCACTCGCGCCTACGCCTTCTTTGTCTTTTTTAGCGGCGACTTCAAGAGCCTTTGCCACAGCTCCACTTACGCGGTTTTGTGTATTGCCAAGGGGCCAGCCAAACAAATACCAAATACAATCTTTCCCCTTGACATAATCGCCCTTTTTGACATTTTGCAAAGGTAGATTCCCCGTAGAAGCCACAGAAAATCTCGCTACATTTTGCGAGCACCCGGCAAAAAACAAAGCCCCCACAACAATCCCAAACAACAAAGACTTTTTCATATAAAACTCCAGTAAATTACTCTAAAACCATAGCCTATAAGGTTGATTCTAGGCGCGGTATTATGCCCCCCCCCCATTAGAATCTGCTTAATTGTGGCTAGATTCTAGCTAGGCTAGAATCTAAATGCGCTTTTGATATGGGCTAGTAGAATCTAGTGGCGATGGTTTGGACTATGGAGTGCAGAGAGCTTTCTAGGGCGTCTTTTAGGGTGCTTTCTGGGGCGTTTGGCTTGATGAAGAGAGCTTTGCTATCTTTACGGACAAAGCCGCTGTCGCGGTAGGCATAAAAGGCACTCATCACTTCTTCTACACTTTTTGCGTGGCACATAAGCTTATGCTCTAATAAATAGCAGTCGTGATAAAGCAAAAGCGAGCGGGTAGAAATAGTTGGAATCCCTAGGAAGCAGGCTTCAAGATTCATAGTCCCCCCACCTCCTAGCAGCAAGCTAGCGTGCGCGTATAAATCGTGCGGGGCGATTATCTCTCGCGCGATTTGGACATTGCTATAAGCACCAAACTCCGCTTCAAGCTGGGCTTTGCCATAGCGGGGGATAATGAGAATACGCACGCGCTCTTTAGCAAGGGTATGCACGCTCTCATACCATAGGCGATATTGCGCCTTGACATAGTGGGCTTTATACTCTTCTTCACGCGCGATGATAAGGGGAACGCCGTTAGGCAGTGCGCTTTGTGTGATGAAGCTTGGCAGATTTGAGCTAGAGAGCAGCGAGCTAGAATCTAGCCAGAGTGCTATATCGATAAAATCATAGCTATAAACATTGCTAGATTCTAGTCCAAAGCCACTAAAGACAGATGAAGGGATTACAAATGGGTGGAAAAGCACGCTTGAGAGCGGTAGGCTTAGGCGCGCTAGAGCGGTGATGTCTTTAGGATCATAAGCGTGCCCGGCGATGGGCGTATCAGCAAAATGCACGATAGGGATCCCTAGCCCAAAGGCGCACTGCGCCCCCTCCACACTCGCCCCACTCATAAATACCCTAGGCAGCTCCCCAATCTTGCTAAAAAGCGATAGAAACTCCTGCTCTCTTTGCACTCTTGCGCGGTATTTGCCAAGCTTATCAGCCCCGCCATAGCCCCCCACACTGCAAACTTGCAAGCGCGCTTTCGCATAGCTAGATTCTACCTTGGAGAGGATTTGCGCGCATTCTGTGTAGTTAGGGGACTCTCTTGTGGTGATTAAGATAGAATCTAGCTCCAAAAGCCTTGGCAAAAACGCGGAAAAAAACAGCGCGTATTTGGGGTCTGTAATATCAAGCCATAGCATTACTGCTCTTTATAATGTCTGCTCAAACTCTGCTAAAACTTGCGCGATATAGGCAATGTGTGAAAAGTCTAAATGCTCGCCAATGGGCAGGCTTAGGATCGTGCTTGCGCGATGCTTGGCATTAGGAGCATTGTGGATAGCCACATCATCACAAGCTTGCAAGATGGCAATCTCACTTAGCGCATTAGGATAATGCACGCCGCACTCTACCCCCCTTTGGCGCAAGAATGCTAGCAGCTCATCGCGCTTAGATTCTGCCCTCCCGCAGCACTCAACTACAAACAAATGCCACACACTTTGGGCAAACACGCTAGGCAGCTTAAGATAGGAAAATCGCTCAAGCTGTGTGCAATACTCTCTAGCACATCGCTGGCGGTGGGCATTGTGGCGATCAAGTGAAGCAAGCTTTAGGTGTAGGATTTTTGCTTGGATACTATCAAGCCTAGAGTTGCGCCCTAGGGATAGGTGGGTATTCTTCTCCCAGATACCATTGGCAAATTTCTGCCCGTGGTTTGCTAGCTCGCGTGCTTTTTGCACTAGGGCTAAATCTTTTGAGACTACTGCACCGCCATCGCCATAGCAGCCTAGATTCTTCCCCGGATAGAAGCTAAAGCAAGCAATATCGCCGATACTCCCGGCTCTGCGCCCCTTTTCATCACTTGCGCCGTGTGCTTGTGCGCAGTCTTCAATGAGCTTTAGCGAATGCTTTTGCGCATAGGCTTCAAACGCGCTTATGTGTTGCATAGCTCCATATAAATGCACACATAAAATCGCGCGAGTTTGTGGCGTAAGCATAGAATCCTTAGGCGTAAAGCTCCCATCTTCTTCACAATCTACAACCACCGCTCTCATACCTGCATTAAGCACTGCTTCCACACAGGCGAAATACGCGTTTGCCGGGACTATGATCTCACTCTTTGGCGGGAGGTCAAGTGCTGCTATGGCGATTTCTAGCGCGTCTGTGCCATTGCCCACACCTACACAGCGATTGGGGTGGGTGCTACTGCTAAGGCTTTGTATGCGCTGCTCTAGGGCTTGCTCCATACTAAGCTCTGGCTCACTCTCATAGGAGAATATATAATCGCTAAAGCTCTGCTCAAACTCGCCAACCGCACTCCCTAGCACAAACTCTGCGCTCTGGCATACTTCTTGCACCCCTGCTAGAATCTCTCTCTCCATATCGCTAAACTGCGCCTTTAGATCCAAAAATGCGACTTGCTCTACCTTACGCATTACAACTCCTTAGTGTGGCATATCGTATAAGACATACTGAAAACGCTCTGCGATTGCTTGCGCTCTTTGTAGAATCTGCCGTGCGCAAGGTGCTTCAAAGATCTGCTGCACAGATTGCGCAAAGAGATTTAGCCAGACACTAAAAAGCTCTCGTGGGAATGGTGGCAGATCTAAATGCGCGCGCAAAGGTGCACCGCGATACTCCTGCTCGCCCAGAAACACCCCACCCCAAAATGCGCCGATTTTTTGCTTATGCTTCTCCCAGCTCTCATCATCTGTGCCAATTTTATCGCGGAAAATTTCTCCTAGCTCGCCCTTATCTGCGCGCACTTTGGCATAGAAGCTATCCATAAGCTTATCTAAACCCTCTCGCGTGATTTCTTGGTATTTACTCATTTGCTTGTCCTTTATTGTGGTGTGGATTCTAGGCTCTTTTGGCGTAGAACTCTGCTTTAAAGCTCTGCCACCTATCTTGCAAAATCGCCTCTCTAGCACCACGCACCAAAGTCATATAGTAGCTAAGATTGTGCAAGGTGGCTAGGCGGTGGTAGGTGAGCTCTTGGGCTTTGTTTAGGTGGTGCAAATAGGCGCGAGAGTAGCGCACGCAAGTGTAGCAGGTGCATAGTGGATCAAGCGGGCTTTGGTCGTGCTTGTGCTTGGTGTTTTTGATATTAAGCTTGCCAAAGTGTGTGAAAAGCGTGCCATTTCGCGCATTTCTACAAGGCATTACGCAATCAAACATATCCACCCCCCTATCGATAGACTCGATGATGTTTTCTGGCGTGCCTACGCCCATAAGATAGCGGGGCTTAGATTCTGGGAGCAGGGGTGCGGTATGCGCTATGGTGGCATACATTTGCTCCGCACTCTCGCCCACTGCAAGCCCGCCAAGCGCATAGCCATCAAACTCTAGCTCTCTAAGCTCTAGCGCGCTTTGTGAGCGAAACTGCTCACTCACCCCACCTTGCACAATGCCAAAGAGATGATTTGTGCTAGCTTTGCCTTGGGATTTTTGCGCGTTATGGTAGTCAATGGAGCGTTTTGCCCATTTTGTCGTGGTCTCTACGCTTTGGGCTAATCGCTGCTGCGTGGCTGGCAGGGCTATTAGATCATCTAGCACCATCATAATGTCGCTATTGAGCGCGTATTGCATATCAAGCACGGATTCTGGGGTGAAGAGATGCTTGCTTCCATCAATATGCGAGCAAAACCACACGCCTTCACTAGTTTTCTTCACATTTGTGCCAAGGCTAAAGGCTTGGAATCCGCCAGAGTCGCTTAAAAAGCTTCCATTAAATCCGCTAAAGTTATGCACCCCGCCAAACTCTTTCATAATCTCCGCACCCGGACGCAAATAAGTGTGGTAGGTGTTGGCTAGGATTAGCTTTGCTTGTAGAATCTCTTGCAAATCTGTGGCATCAAGCCCCTTGACACAAGCTTGCGTGCCCACTGGCATAAACACAGGCGTAGGCACGATAGAGTGCGCTAGATTCAGCCTGCCTGCACGCGCGCTGCCATCAGTGTGCAAAAGCTCAAACATCTCCCACGCCCTTAATGATTAACTAAGCTAGATTATACATTATAGAATCTAAACTCCCGCTTGCAAGACACACGCCCAGCTTGTCTCTAGGTATAAAGCTCTTTAAGCGCGCTTGCACCCTCTCTCATAAACCACTCACCTATAAGCACAGCATCGACTTTAGATTCTAGCAGTTTGCGCAAGTCGCTCACACTTCCTATCCCGCTCTCACTCACAAAGACTTTGGATTCTGGCACGAGAGGGCGCAGATCTAGGCTTGTTTGCAAGCTCACACTAAAGGTGTGCAAGTCTCTATTATTCACGCCGATAATCCGCGCATCAATGTCTAAAGCCTGCTCAATCTCTGTTGCTGTGTGTGTCTCTACCAGCACACATAGCCCAAGCGATTCTGCCAGCGCGTAGAAATCCCTAAGCTCCATAGAATCTAGCGCGCTCACAATAAGCAGCACCGCATTTGCGCCCATAATTTTTGCTTGATAGATCATATATGGGTCGATTGTGAAGTCCTTGCGTAGCATAGGAAGCGTGCAAATCTCTCGCACTTGTGTGAAAATCTCATCACTGCCTAGGAAGTAGTGCGGCTCTGTGAGACAGGAGATGGCATTTGCCCCAGCGTTTTCATATCTTTTAGCGATGTCAAGGTAGGGGAAGCTAGCATTGATAATGCCCTTTGATGGAGAAGCCTTTTTAATCTCGCAAATCGCGCTTAAGCCCTTAGTGCGCAGGGCGTTTTCAAAGCTTCTTGTATGGGGCTTTGCCTTATGCAGGGCTTCAGCCTGCTCGCGCAAGGCGTGTAGTGGGAGCTGCTTTTTGCACTGGGCTACGCGCTCCTTGGTGCTATCTATAATGCGTGAGAGTATCATACTGCCCATTTGCCACCCTTTAGCTAGAATCTAAAAGTGGATTCTAGCTAAAAAGGTGTATCGCTTACAAATACCACAAATACTTAGATCAAAGCTAAAATAAGTTTAGACAAAATGCAGCACAAGACTTGCAGTAGCTAGGGCTAATGCGATGATGGCTAGGGAGAGATTTAGCACACCTTTTTTGGCACTAAGGGCTAGAATTTGTGCTTGTAGCGCATTGATAGCGGCTTCTTGGTTTTCATCAATGAGTCGTTTTGCTTCTAAAGTGGATTCTAGCTCTTGTATCTTTTCTCCTTGCGTGGTTATATCTTGCTCTTGCTTTTCCTGCCGTTTCTCATACTCTTGCTTATGCTCGGCGATACCGCTCTGTAATGCAGAGATTTGCTCTTCTTGTTGTCCTTGACGCTCTTCATATTCTTGCTGATGCTTGACAAACCTTTGTGCTTCATCAAGCATAACCAGTGCTTGCTCTTTGGCTACTCCGTGTAGCTGCTGTATATCCCCATCTTTATCCTTAAAGCCATTTTCTAGCATTGCGGCAATCGTTTGCGTCATCGCTTGAGCAAAGCCATAGGATATGGTGGTAAGCTTTATGCTCTCTTGTATCAGCGTATTCATCTCTGCCATTGCTTCATTTTGCATAATGTTTACTTGAGTGTTAAGTTTGCTGCGTTTTTCTGCCTTGCTTTCTCCAAATGGATTCCAGCTGCGCTTGACATTATCTGCCTGCCTTGTTAGGTATTTTGCTTCATCAATCTTGCTGCTTACTCTTTGGATATTGCTAAAAATCTCTACCGCTTTTTCTTCGGCAAAGACTTTCAAATCTTCAGGCTTTAGCGTGGCGACTTGCTTTTGTAGCACTTCTACTTCACTTTCTTTGGGCTCTTCTTGTTGAGGTTTGATTAAAAATCCAAACATTTTTACTCCTTTTGTGTTAGTTGTGTTGCATTCTAAATGCACGAAGTTTTGCCATAGTAGAATCCACATCATTAAAAGACTCTTTTGTCTCTTGCGAACTTTTTGCGATAGCTTCTTGTGCTTCATTGATCTTGTTGATTGTGGATTGTGTGATGCTTAGGGTAAATTGCCACGCATCGTGCAAGACAAGCCAGCTTTGAGCAGTCTTTAGTTGCACGATTTCACCACTTTTACCCATAATTTGCAGCTGCAAGCGACTCTCTTTGCTATCACTCGCCCATTTATCAATATAGTAAATTGCAATAGTGCTAAGTATCGCACCAAGTGCCGCTGTGAGACAAAGCGCAACAGCACCTAAAATCGTCTCATTTTCCGCAAAAGGCAGTCGCACAGTTTTCAAAGCCGGACATAATCCTTCCAACATTTCAGTCATTGCCGCTGCCCCAAGCATTGTGGTAGCCGAGATAAGCCCAGAGACAAGCACCTTTGCTGCCTCTCTCATTACTTCATCTTTAGGCATATCTTTGGGGGGATTGACAAGAATCTTTATCGCTTGATAAAGTGAGTTAAACCCAGCACGGATAATCTGCACTATCTTTTTTAAAGTTGTAAAGATTGTATTGATGACAAACACAATGATATTTGAGAAAAAGCTAAGAATGGCGGATTCTAGTGAGCCAGCAATAATGTCTTTCCACTTCGCCTTTAAATCTTCCCAAATTGTTTGTAAGCGATTTTTAAAGCGTGTAAAAATCTCTTTAAAACTCTCATTGCCAAATTCTTTCACAAGTATTTTTATCTCAATCATCATTCCCTTAATCAAATCGTGTAAAACAATGCCTATCACAGAGTGCAACGCCATTTTCCCCGCGTCCTTTGCCCCTGTTAAGACGGCTTCTTTATAGGGCTTAGAGCTTGTGTAATAGGCTTTATCTACCGCCCTATCAATATCCCTTTGCGATCCCTCATATTCTGCTATGAATTGCTCATCATTGATTTGCTTTTGTTTTTCAAGTTTTGCCAGCTCTTTTTGTTCAGATTCTGTAAGGTAGCCCCTTTTTTGCTGATTTTTTGCTATGGCTTCTAGGCGTTCATCTCGCCTTTGGATAAACTCTTGTGCAGTTTTATCCTTTTTCATACGATTAAGACTACTATCTGTCATTGCAAGATTGGATTCTGTATTGGCAATCTTTGTGCCATCTACTTCGGCTAACACCCTTGCCCTATCATCGTGGATTGTTTTTGCTGCGACTTTATGATCTAAGTCAGTTTTAGCGTTTGGGGCAAGTTGTTGCCCTGTCATATAATCTGTCAGCTTTCCTTGTTCTTTTAGGTTGCCTTGTTGTTTGTTTATGGCGATATAGTTTTCATCGCTATGGTATGCCTTTGAATCATAATCTCCCCTTTGTTCATATCTTTGTCTTTCTTTATCGTTCGCATAAATCCCTTGTCGCACATTATGCGTAGTATTGACATTCCCGCCATCTTTAGAATCTAGCACCGCAGCCGCTAGTCCAAAATGCCCCACCACCGCATTTAGCGCATTATCCGCACACTGCTGAAAGAGGCTAGCACTCTGCTCTTTAGGCAGCTGTGCTTGCAGCTCACCTAGCTCTTGTATGGTAGATTCTATCTCGCTATCAATGTGGATTCTAAGGGCTTGTATAGAGTCGCTGGCAGATACTTGTGCTTGCTCTATCTGCTCTAGTTCATCTTGCATTTGCGCATAATCTGTGCGCAAATAGCCCTGCCACTTCTCCTGCTCTTTTGTGCTATCGCGGTTTGCAGCGTGTGAAGTCATCTCCTGCATATCATCTCCTATTTTAAAATGAAAGCGGATTCTACAAAAAAAAAAACAAACACAAGACTTGCGCCACACACTCCTAGAATCCTTAGAAATAAGCACTATTAGAGTCTTCACATAGTGAATTCTGCTTGCCATTGTGGGCGTTGTTACTAGGCAGCGCGTGGGCAAAAGTCTCTTTAGGAAGTCCGCCCCTATCGGCAAAAATCCATTTACCTTTAATTTTGGAACGCCTATTGCTTCAACCTTAGCACAATCACATTGCAAAGGATGCATTATGAGCTTTAGGATAAACACAAACATCGCCGCGCTAACGGCACACACCACAGGCGTGCAGGTCAATCGTGAGCTAGGGCAATCACTAGAGAAGCTAAGCTCTGGGCTACGGGTCAATAAAGCTGCTGATGACGCTTCTGGTATGGCGATCGCCGATAGTTTGCGCTCACAAAGTGAGAGCTTAGGGCAGGCGATTCGCAACGCCAATGACGCCATTGGTATGATCCAAGTCGCAGATAAGGCGATGGACGAGCAGCTAAAGATTTTAGACACGATTAAGACAAAGGCTATCCAAGCCGCGCAAGATGGGCAGACGCTAGAGTCTCGCCGCGCCTTGCAGAGCGATATACAACGCTTGCTAGAAGAGCTTGATAATATCGCAAACACTACAAGCTTCAACGGACAGCAAATGCTCTCTGGCTCTTTCTCTAACAAAGAGTTCCAAATCGGCGCGTATTCTAACACCACGGTTAAAGCCTCTATCGGTCCTACCAACTCCAACAAAATTGGGCATGTCCGTATGGAGTCTTCTTCAATCTTAGGCGAGGGAATGCTAGCGAGTGCTGGGGGGCTAAATCTCTCCGAAGTAAGCCTAAATTTCTTGCAAACTGATGGGGTCAATTCTTTCCAACTCGAAGCGGCAAAAATCTCTACTTCTGCTGGCACAGGCGTGGGGGCTTTAAGTGAGATTATCAACAAATTTTCTGATACTTTAGGTATCCGCGCTGCCTATAATGTCCAAGCGACAAGCTCGCTGCCGGTGATGTCTGGCACGGTGCGAGATTTGGTGATTAACGGCACAACCATTGGGAATATCAACGATGTGCGCAAAAACGACTCTGATGGACGGCTCATTAACGCGATAAATAGTGTCAAGGAGCGCACAGGTGTGTATGCCTACCTTGACATCACAGGGCGGCTAAACCTAAGCTCTCCAGATGGGCGCGCGATCCAAATCCAAGGTGGTGGCGAAGCGGCGCAAGTCTTTGGCGGTGGGGATTTTAACGGGATCTCTGGGGTCAATCACGCTATCGTTGGGCGGCTCACGCTTATCCGCACGGATGCTAGGGATATTCTTGTGAGTGGGGTAAATTACAGCCACATAGGATTCCACTCCGCACAAGGCATAGCAGAATACACCGCAAACTTGCGCGAGCTGCGCGGGATTTTTGGCGCGAATGTCGCAAGTGCCTATGGGGCAAACGCCAACACCGCGCAAAGCGATTTGAATTGGAAAGGTATCGGGGCTGGGGTTACAAGCTTGAAGGGTGCTATGCTTGTAATGGATATGGCAGATTCTGCTAGGACGCAGCTTGATAAAGTGCGAGCAGACATTGGATCTGTGCAAATGCAGCTTGTAGCGACTATCAACAATGTCTCTGTTACCCAAGTCAATGTCAAAGCCGCAGAATCTCAAATCCGTGAAGTGGATTTCGCTAGCGAGTCAGCAAACTTCTCGAAATTCAACATCTTAGCTCAAAGCGGAAGCTTCGCTATGGCGCAAGCAAACGCTGTGCAGCAAAATGTCCTTAGGCTCTTGCAATAGCCCTTTGCTATTGCGATGCGCTTAAAAGGCGCGCTACTCTACTATCACTTAAGTCTCCACAAAGCCCCATAATACACGCAGCACAATCAACACAACGCAATACAATCAAACCTTAAGCAAACTTCTGCCAATATGCAGAGCTTAAACGCTATGTAAGGAGTTAATGATGAAAAAGCGAGTAGAGCACGATTTCATCGGTGAGCTTGAGATTGATGAGAGTGTGTATTATGGTGTGCAAACTTTCCGCGCGTTAGAGAACTTCAACATCACTGGGCAGCGGCTAAGTGATTTTCCTGTGTTTATCACAGCCCTTGCCCAAGTCAAAAAGGCAGCCGCGCTGGCAAACCACGAGCTAGGCTTGCTGGATTCTAGTATCAAAGATGCCATTATCAAAGCGTGCGACAAAATCATCGCAGGAGAGTTCCACGACCAATTTGTCGTGGATATGATCCAAGGCGGTGCTGGCACTAGCACCAATATGAATGCTAATGAAGTCATCGCCAATGTCGCGCTAGAGATTTTGGGGCATAAAAAGGGCGAGTATCAATACTGCCACCCAAACGACCATGTCAATCTCTCTCAATCCACCAATGACGCCTATCCAACAGCACTGCGCGTGGCGTTGTATGAGCGGCTTAGTATGCTTAGTGAGTCTATGGCGGTGCTAGAAGAGAGCTTTAAGCGCAAGGGAGAGGAGTTTAAAAATGTGCTAAAAATGGGGCGCACACAGCTGCAAGACGCCGTGCCTATGACGCTTGGGCAGGAGTTTAGCGCGTATGCTTCTATGGTGCGTATTGATATTGAGCGAATCCTTGATGCCAGAAGCCTTATCCGTGTGATAAACCTAGGCGGCACAGCCATTGGCACAGGCATTAACTCCCACCCAGATTATCGCAATATCGTAGAGCAAAAGCTCCAAGAAGTTACCGGACGCCCATTTATCACCGCCACGGACTTAATCGAAGCCACGCAAGGCACAGGCGGCTATGTGCAAATCAGCGGCGTGCTAAAGCGCGTGAGTGTCAAGCTCTCTAAAATCTGCAACGACTTGCGGCTTTTAAGCTCTGGACCTCGCGCAGGGCTTAATGAGATCAACCTCCCCAAAATGCAGCCCGGAAGCTCCATAATGCCCGGCAAAGTCAATCCCGTAATCCCAGAAGTGGTGAATCAAGTGTGCTTTAGCGTCATTGGCAATGATATGACAATCACTATGGCAGCAGAGGGCGGGCAGCTCCAGCTCAATGTCTTTGAGCCAGTGATCGCTTATGGGCTATTTAGCTCTATTAAAATGCTCTCTCGCGCGATCGTAACGCTAGCGCATAAATGTGTCGATGGTATCACGGCAAATGAGCAAGTTTGCAAGGATTTTGTGTTTAACTCTATCGGCATTGTTACCGCGCTTAATCCCTACATCGGCTATGAAAATTCTGCAAGCATTGCCAAAGAGTCCTTGCAAACAGGCAAGTCAGTCTATGACATCGCCCTAGAGCGAAAGCTTTTAAGCAAGGAAAAGCTTGATGAAATCTTCACCCTAGAGAATATGCTCAATCCCCATATGTATCAAAATACCAAAAGCTAATGCCCCAGAGTGCTACAAGCCTAGATCTCAAGCGACAGCTCTATGAGCTCTATCTCGCGCGAGCTTGCGGGGTGGAGTTTGTCCAGCCTTTGCAAAGAGTATCTGCGAATGCGCAAGGGCTTATAGACTCTCGCCAAAGCTCGCTTGCTAGCACGATCGCCCACTGCAAGCTCTGCCCAAGGAGCAAGGGCGCGCACCCGCAAGTGGGCTATATCCAAGCTTCACCGCTTGTGTTTGTCGTGGAGCTTGCTATGGGCGATGAGTCTGGGCTTGTAGATTCTAAAGCCTCACAAATGCTCACCAACATCGCCCAAAGAGTCTTTAATCTTCAGCACTTTAGCGTGCTATCGCTGCTTAAATGCGCCCCATACCCCCCAAGCCCCCAAGAGATCGAGCTATGCAAGCCCTATCTCATTAGCCAAATCCAAGCCCTAAATGCTTCTTGTCTCGTGCTTTTTGGCGAGGTGGTGCTAGAGTCTTTGCTAGGGCTAGATTCTAGCCATAAGGGCGCGCTGCTTGATGCCTTTGGCAAGAAGGCTATCGCCACACACTCTATCGCAGCCCTTCTGCGCAACCCAAGCTTGAAGAAAGAGTCTTTAGAGCATTTTCGCTTGCTACTAGGCTTTTGCAAGCCTTAGAATCGTTTGCCCTAAAAGTTACTTCACTCCTAGAATCCATTTTTTGTGGTTTGGGCGTTGGCTTTTTGCGATAAATCGGCGATTCTGCGCGATTGTCGGCGGTCATTACCGCCTAGGTAACTCCCTTGCCAATCGCTTGAAAGCCCCTATTTCTCATCAAAAATCCTTCCGCCTATTTACTTGGTTACAAATCACAATTTCTGCTTTTGCGTTTTTTCAAAAGTAAATTCTAGGGGAAGCTCCATCTAGCTCTCACAGCAGCTTATACTCTGGCATAGATTCTAGGATTTTGCTTGTGCGCACGCTCATTTCGATGACAGATAGCAGCAGCGCGCAGACATATCGCCCGCCTTTTAGCCCGGCTAGTGCGCCGCTTGTGCTTTCATAGAGATTTGGGTCATTGACTATGCCGCTTGCTTTATCGGTGCTGATTTTGTAGCGGTCTAGTATCCACTCTATGGCACTTTTGCCATTGACTTGGTAGCGGTGGGCGGCGGCTGGGATATTGACTATGCTTAGCTTGTCGTTAAAGATTATGGTGTGTTTATAGCCTTTGGCTAGGAAGTGTATGGGCTTTAAGAGAGTGAAGTCGCCATTATCTAGCTGGGCTATGTCCTGCCTAGCCTTTTCCCTGCTCTCTTGCTCAAACAAGCCGCCTTGATCCTTGCTCGCGGTGTCTCTATCGCCCTTTAAGCAGGCAAACGCACCGCAAGCCACGCTCATAGACTCTACATCGCAGAAGCTCTCATACTCTAGGTGTAGCTGCGCTAATGCCCTGCCGCTTGCCACAAATCCCCAGAAGTCCTGCATAAGCGGGATCTAGGGAGCATTTTGGAGAGATTGTCTTTGTATTTAGCGATGTAGGCGGGGTGATTCAAAATGGCATAAATATAATAAAACATATCTTCTTTTGTAATGGTTTTAGGCGTTGGCTTTTGCGCGCTTTTGCGGGAGTCTGCGGCGAGAGCTTGCTCATTACCGCTTAGGTAAATCCCTTCGCTCTCGCCTTGACAGCCCACAAAATCATCGCAAAATCCTGCCGCCTGCGAGTCGTTTAGGTTTTGGGCGTTATCGCTAGAATCTGCTTTTTGAGCGTTTGCCTTAGCGTAAGCGGCTTGGAAATATGCTAGGGCTTCATCGCGGATAGCGTCTTTGCGTTTATAGTAGGCAGTATTTTTGTCATTGCGAGCGGATTTATCCGCGTGGCAAAGCGTAGCTTCTTTAGAAAACAAGGGATACCGCTCGGCGATAGCCGATGTTTCTTTAGAATCCACTTTTGTGGATTTGTGGATTGCTTCGTTGGTGGCTTTGCCACCGCCTCGCAATGACGGAGAAAGGGCGTTGTCGCTGGATTCCACTAAGTCATAGTCTATGGTCATCTGCCCATTTTCTGCGCTAGATTCTAGCCGCTCATAGTAGTAGAGCGGGAAGCATTGAGAGCCTGCTGTAAAGCTAAGGTCAGGGATAAAGCTTGTCATAAGGGCTGAAAATGGACTTCTATTATCCGTGCTTATACATATCGCCATATTTGGCAAGTAGCGATGAGTGGCATAGAAGTCTCTGGCACTTTTGCTAACGACTGCTTCGCAGTCTAAAATCTCTATCTCTTGTGTGCGTGGAGTGGGGAAAAGCTGTGGCATTTGGTAAAGGGGCGGTAGGTGCATTCTACAATCTCCCCTGCTTTATTAAAGTCAAATATCAAGCCCTTTTTGAAGCTAGATTCTAGGGAGCGTGTCCATTTGATTTTAGTGTCATCGTTTGTGGGCTGATAGGTAGAATCTGCTTTATGCTTTGCTACTTCGGCATTGTAGTTGTCTATCATTCTTGTCATAGTGGATTCTAGGCTTTTAGCGGAGAAATTATAAACCCAGCTATCTCTGTTGCTCACCACGCCCATAGAAAACATTTCAAATATATCTACATAATTTTCTGCAAAGACTTCGGTATCAATTTTGTCTCTATTTTTTAGACTAGGGATAGCATTTAGGGGGATTTCTTTAAGCTTTTTATTGGCTATTGGCATAAATGCCATAAAGCTATAATCACGCTGATTTATCCAGTCATAGTCTTTGTTGGGCGTGATGAGAGTGAAAAGCCCTTGAGATTCTAGGGATTGTATGCTGTGGAGGTTGGCTATGATGTTGCGCTTTTGCTGGGTGGAGAGGTTGTCGCCGATGTCGTAGTAGTAGATTGTGGCTTTGCTTGGTTGTGGATTGCCGCGACTTCCTGCGGAAGTCTCGCAATGACTAAGGGGGCTTGTTTTATCGTCATTGCAAGCGTATGGATTGCCACGCTCGCTTCGCTCGCTCGCAATGACGGAGGAGCTTGTTTTGCTGTCATTGCGAGATTCTGCGGTAGCAGAATCGTGGCAATCCATAGATTCTGCGCTAGCAGAATCCACTTGCGTGGATTTGTGGATCGCCACGCCGATTTCATCGGCTCGCGATGACGATTCCTGCGCGTTTTGCTTGTCTTCTTCAAGGATTCTAGGATTTGCGGTATTGCTAGTGGTGCTTTTTGTGGATTTTCTAAAGAAACCTGCTGCGGCTTCGCCTTGCACCGCTGCCGCTTGTTTTGGGGCAGAGCTAGACTGATGGTCTGCGGTTGCCCCAAAATCCACAAAATCACTGCTATGACTACCCAAAGCCGAATTCTCCAGCCACCAGATAAAGTCATACTCACTAACTGCCCTCCTCGCCCCCCCAAAATACCTATGATCTGGCGGAATCCCCGGGCTTAGAATCTCTAGCGCGCTAGATTCTGCGCAAAACTCCCTAGAATCTAGCAAGATATTTTCCACATCGCCCCCACCGCTAGAATCCGCATTTTTCATCTCCAGCCCTTTCCCCTCTGGCTTATCATCATAAATCGCGCAAGCCTTCCCCAATGCGTTCAAAAACGCCACAATCGGCTTGGTCGTAACGCCATAGCCCAAAATACTAATAGAAGGGCGGCTAGTGGGCGAGCTAGATTCTAGGGCATTGGCGATTGCCTTTGCTTGCAGCTCTTTAGGCAGTGGCTCTAGCATACTCGCTCCTAGCGCACTTTCAGGCTTAGGAGCGCGATTAGGTTTGAGAGCAGCGCGATAATCCAAAAGCGCACGATGATTTTGTTCTCCGCCCAGCCCTTTTGCTCGAAGTGGTGGTGGATAGGCGCCATAAGAAACACGCGCTTTTTGCGCATTTTGTAGCTGCCAATTTGCAGCATCACAGAGAGCGTCTCAATCACAAAGATTAGCCCAATGAGTAGCAGCAGCACTTCATTATTTGACACAATCGCCATATACGCCATAAAGCCGCCAATGCTTAAGCTCCCACTATCGCCCATAAAGACTTGGGCAGGGTGGCAGTTATACCACAGGAAGCCTAGCAGCGCACCGATCATCGCCACACCCACGATCATAAGCTCCCCAGCATTCACCACGGGCAAGAAGAGATACCGCCCAAACTCCACATTCCCTGCAAGATACACAAACACGCATAGTGTGCCAATGGCGAAAATAGAAGGCACACACGCCAAGCCATCAAGCCCATCGGTGATATTGACTGCGTTTGTTGTCGCTAGAAAGACGAGAATCCAAAAGGCAATCATAAGCGCAGGATACGCACTAAGGGAAAAAAGGGGCTTTTTCATAAAAGGGATATAAAAATCACCGCTTAAATACGCCCCGTAATGCAGCCCAAGACTAATCCCAAATGCTGCTAGCAGCAGTAGCAGCATTTTTGCCCTAGCACTCATACCGGCGTTGGATTTTCTAGCGATTTTCATATAGTCATCACGCGCACCAATAAGCCCAAAAACTACCATCGTTACCACGCCTAGCACGGCAAAGAGATTGCTAAGCTGGATACACAAAAGCGCGGCGATACACGCAGAGATGATAAACACGCTTCCGCCCATTGTGGGGGTGTTCGTTTTGCCTTGATGTGCTGGGACATAGCTGGAGATAGGCTGATTTGCCTTGCGTGCCTTAGCCCATAGGATAAAAAATGGCATACACCACGCGCACAACACAAACGCGACAAAAAAGCTCACCCCTGCGCGGAAAGTAAGGTATTTGAAAATATTTATATCAAAATACGAGTAGAGATAATACAGCACACACACTCCTTAACACAGCTGCCGCAAACCGCAGCCCACACAAGCCTAAAATAAAGCGCAAATTATAGTAGTTTTACCTTAAAAAGTGTAGAATGCGCGTTTTTAGCAGCTACCTAGAATCGCAAACTATACGCTATCAAACAAGGAGCATTTGTGCCCATCAAGCCCCTAGAATCTAGCGCGTTTAAAACCACCGCGCTGTATATAAGCCTAGCACTTGTAATCACTAGTATTGCGATTTTGCCTTTTTCTTACTCTGTGGTTTCTATCAAGCTTCCTGTTAATTTGCTTTTCATAGCGTTTGGGGTGTTTGCGCTTGGATTTTGGCGCGAGTATAGGGGGCTAGGGCGTGCGCTTGGGGGGATATGGTTTGCGCTTGTGTGCTTGCTTGTGGTAATCATTATGGCGTATATCTCGCTATTTTGGGCGGTGGATTCTAGGGCGACTTTGCAGGCGATTCGGCAGTATTTGCTAGAGCCTAGCTTGTTTCTTGTGCTTGGCTTTTTGCTCACCACAAGGCTTGATGATAGGGGGCTAAGACTGCTGCTTATAGGGCTTTGTCTAGCACTAAGCTACCACCCCATTGCTACAATATGGGATTTTTTTGCCAATGGTGGGGGGAGGTTTGGGTATAGGGCTATGCTCCCGGGCTATCATACCCCCCAAACCGTGTATGTATTCTACCTGCTCTTTCCACTAGGGCTAGCACTTGGCTTTAGTATGATGGTCTCTGGGATAAAGCGCGCGGTGGCATTTGGAGCTGTGCTAGTATGTTGTGCCGCTCTTATTGCTAATGGAGGGCGGTTTGCCATACTAGCTGGAGTGGCAATGCTACTAGTCCCATTTCTTATCTGCTCTTACAAGTATAAGCGATATATCCTGCTAGGCTTAAGTATCCTTGTGTGTAGTCTAGGGCTTTTGCTTTATGTGATGAGCAAAAATTGGGAAGCGCGCTACAATTTCTACTCTATGGTGCAAAATTTCTCTACCATTTGGCACACAAATCCTGCGCAAATGGGGCAATTTACTTACTGCGATGAGAGCTTTTGCTCTCCCCACTCGCTTGATGAGCGATCAAACATTCAATGGGAGTATTCCAGCCTAGCTAGACTCTCAATGCTAAAATCCACTTTGCTAGCCATAGCGCAAAACCCATTCCGTCCCAATGGCTACCACTTCCAGCAATTTCCGCAAAATATCACTAAAATCTTTTTGCCAGATTCTCTATACTATCCCTTTACACACCGCTGGCACGCACATAATCATAACTACATCATATCGCTATGGTTTGAGTTAGGCTTCATCGGCTTTGGCGCAGTGGCAGCATTTATGCTCTACATTTTTGCGCAGTGGTATGCGAAAAAACTCCCCCTAAATGGTGTGCATATAGTCTGCAAGCCCCGCGCTATCTTGCTCTGTGGGGTGGGGATTGGGCTGTTTGGGCTAATTGTAAGCAATCTTTTTGACTGCTTGCCGGTGCGAGATGGACAAATCGTGCTATTTTTACTACTTGGTATAATGCTAGCTACCATAACTCCAAAGGATTACAATGCTATCTCTTAGACTTTCTCTTTTATCAAACAAGCTCTTCAAGCACCGCTATATCCGCCGCAATAGCGCGCAGCTACAAAATCTCATAGGCTTTGTGTATTTTCACACTTCTAATACTTCTATGGGGGGGGGGGCGAAGTAATGCGTGGCTGCAGGCGCGGCTAGCCAAGCTCGCGCGCGCTTTTCTTAAACGCTTTGACACGACTTATGTAAGACTCCGTCTTTTACTTGGATTTATTGATATACCTCAGCTCACCATTGTGCTTACAACCAAATGCACATTGCGCTGTGAAGGCTGCAGTAATTTAATGCAATACTTCACGCCAAGCGATCACTTCACTACCGATCTTAACTCCATACAAAATGACATAGAAAGGCTTTTGCAAGGCGTATCTTCTATATCCTCCATTCATATTATTGGCGGAGAAACGCTGCTGTTCAAGCAGCTACCAGAGCTTATGCACTTCCTAGCTAGCAAAAAGCAGATTAAAGCCCTAGAGCTTATCACCAATGCCACAATTCCATTTTCACAAAAGCTTTTAGACTCCCTAGCCTATAAAAAGACGCGCGTCATCATCTCTGACTACAGCGCAAACCCAGAGCTTACAAAAACGCTGCGCCAAGAGCAGATACTACAAGCCCTGCGGGAGCATAACATTAAGCATATTTTCTATCATCAAAACTCCCTTTGGCGCGATATGGGTAGAATCTACAAGCGCAATCGCACTGACGATGAAAACAAGCGCAACTTCCTAGCCTGCGACATACCTTGTGTAACTTTCATCGGCGCAGATTCTAGCGATAAAACGCAAAAAGGTGGTATCTTTGTCTGCTCGCTTGCTAGCTCTCTAGCCAAGCTACGCTCACAAGCGGAGTTTGCTGGGGATTTTGTCTCCTTAGATTCTAGCACGCTCTCTAGTGATATTTTGCGCTTCTATGCGCAAGATTTTTTCAAATCCTGTGATTACTGCCCCAATAAATGGGAGCATAGCGATGGTATCCCTGTGGCTTTGCAGACAAAAGAAACTCTAACACTTAGTCCCCCTGTCTCCTAATACGCTATAATCCCCAATCCCAAACAAAACTATTAGGAAGATCTTAAGGATTGGCGATGGTGCTTGCTAAAATCTCTAGTGCTATGCTTGCGTGCGCTGGGCTAGTCCTATGCATAGGGCTTATGCTCCTTAGCACAGGTGAAGCCAATCTTAAGCCAAATCCACTTTTCAAAGCTGGAGTTAGCGCGCTTTATATCGCTGCGCTTTGCTTTATCCTAGGTGCTATAGCTCTGCCACATTTCAAGCAAAATCTAGCGCATTATTTTGCTAGGGTTTCTCTATTTTTTATCCTTTTGCTAGGCATTATTGCCCTAAGCTTGCTCTCTTTATACTTTACCGCAGATAGACACTTAAGCTGGAGCTTTATGCGGAGATTTCTCCTAGAGCCAAGTCTTTTTCTCTTGCTTATCTCGCTCTACTTTTATACTATCAAGCCAAGCTCGCAAGCTCGCATTATCTATGCTTTGTTGATAATCTTTTCCTTGCAGCCTATTTTTACGATAGGGGATTTTATTTACTACGGACTAGCAAATGACCTAAGCTTTATCGCTATGCTTGGCTCCTATCGCCCTATGCCATTTTTCTTTACAGAAGCACAAACAGGCTATGCGTTTTTTCTCATCATTTCTCTAAGTCTTAGTGTCGCGCTTTTTTGCACCAAGCCTAGCAAGCTGGCTTTATTGCTCGTGGGGCTTAATATCCTAGCCTGCATTGTTGCCAATACTCGGTTTCTCCATATTTGTCTGTGTGTGATTATGCTGCTTCCTGCTATCTTGCTCCCCTACCGCCATAAAAGCAGAATCCTTGCTGGCGTAAGTGCCGTAGTGCTTCTGTGCGGCGTGGGATTCTACTATGTAAGTGCGCATTTATCGCCCCGCTATAATCTCGCTGCTATGCTTGATAATTTCACGCAAGTGTGGAGCTTACCTCCCGCGGCTATGGGGCGATTTGATAATAATTGCGATAGCGTGCAGCATTGTATGCCCGAGTCTTTTCCAAGAGACCCTAGCCTGATCTGGGAGCACTCATCACTTAATCGTTTGGCGATGAGCAAGGCTACTTGGCTAGGGATACTAGACAACCCATTGCGCCCAAATGGCTTTGGGCTTGGGCTTTTTGCCAAAAATATTGTGCGTATCTTTGGGAGTGGTGAGCAAATCCCCTACTATATCCATAGGCACGATGATGGGAGTATCCTGCCATTTTATTGGACAAATCATAATGGCATTTTATATCTGTGGTTTGAGCTAGGGATCGTGGGCTTTGGGCTTATCGTTTGGTTACACTTGTGGCTTTTACTACAAGCGCGCAAGCTCTATCAATGCACCAGCTTATCGACTATCTCGCGCGCCTTTGCGCTTGGGCTATCGCTTAGTATTCTAGGGCTTATAGTGGCAAACTGCTTTGACGCCCTGCCAAATCGCGCTGGCACACTTGTGCTTTTTCTGCTCTTTGGACTACTGATAGCTCTAATAGCAAAGTGTGGTCATAAGGAAAGCGCGTGATGAAGCTAGTCTCTGTCATTATCCCTATCTACAATGTAGAATCCTATCTTGCAGAGTGCTTGGACTCTGTGCTGGCGCAGGGCTGCTCGCGTATAGAAGTTATCTGTATCAATGATGGTAGTGTGGATTCTAGTGGAAAAATCGCACAAGAGTATGCCACAAAAGATCGCAGGATCATTTATGTAGAGCAGGAGAATCAAGGCGTAGCAGTAGCACGCAACAAGGGATTAGAGAGAGCAAGCGGAGAGTATGTCGCCTTTATGGATCCTGATGATTTCTACCCCACTACCACGACCCTAGAGCGACTCTACACAAAGGCGAAGCAAGCTAATGCTGTGATTTGTGGCGGGAGCTTTAGCGACTATATCAATGGCACAATATCGACCACATACCCTAGAGAATTTTACGGCTACACTTTCACGCAAGAAGGCTTTGTCGATTATGATAAGTGGCAGTTTGACTTTGGCTGGATACGATTTATTTACCACAGAGAATTTTTGCTGCGGCATAAGCTTTTCCAGCCGCTCTATACCAAATATGAAGACCCTGTATTTTTTATCCAAGCTATGCTACTTGCTAAGCGATTTTACGCGATACCTGAGATCACCTACTGCTACCGCGTAGGACACCAAGATAGAGCAAAATGGCAGGCAAAGCACTGGAGCGATCAAACAAAAGCAATGAGCGAGATTCTCTCTATCGCCACCGCCCACAATCTCCACACTCTTTATGATCTCACACTATTTCGCGCTAGTATAGAGAGCCAGACACTTCTGCACCTAGTCAAGCGCGGTATTGCCCCATTGCCCCCGCTTATCGATCTAGCCAAGCTACTTGACAGCAATCCTGCTAGAGTTAATAGCGACTATCCATTATCCATATCTAAGCCTTATCCCACCTACTATGAGAGCTTGCTCTATGAGATTTCCGAGCATTGTGCTGCAAGTATCGTAGCTACAAATCTCTACCAATGTAAGCTTGGCAGAATCTTTACAAAAATTTTGCAGCAATATGCGCGATTTAAGCACTGGAAAGCTAGAAATTCTCTAGGGGGGGGGGGCATAATGTAGAGCGACTTCTCTATTATCTTATCCCCAGAGTCTCACTCTCCATTTTCTTTAGCAATCTCTCCCATTTGGCAAAGCTTCATTGTCTTGCTATCTCGTGGCAGAGCTTACCCATACAAGCACGCCCACTCTATGCTAATAAGCAGGGACTATGAGCGCGCTAGTCTCTGTCATTATCCCTATCTACAATGTAGAATCCTATCTCGCGCAGTGTTTAGACTCTGTGCTAGGGCAGAGCCATAAAAATATAGAAGTCATTTGCATAGATGATGGCAGCACAGATTCTAGCGGAGAGATCGCGCAACAATACGCGAGCAAAGATTCTAGGATCATCTACATACAGCAAGAAAACCAAGGCGTAGCAGTAGCGCGTAATAATGGACTAGAGAGAGCAAGCGGCGAGTATATCGCCTTTATGGATCCTGATGATTTCTACCCCACCACCACGACCCTAGAGCGACTCTACACAAAGGCAAAGCACGCTAATGCGCTAATTTGTGGCGGGGGCTTTAGTGATTATATCAATGGCACAATAAAAACCACATACCCTAGAGAGTTTTATGGCTACACTTTCACGCAAGAAGGCTTTATTGATTATGATAAGTGGCAGTTTGACTTTGGCTTTCATCGCTTCATCTATCAAAAAGAGTTTTTGCTCACACACAATCTACACTACCCACTTTTGAAACGCTACCAAGACCCTGTATTTTTTATCCAAGCTATGCTACTAGCTAAGCGATTTTACGCACTCACAGACACCACCTACTGCTACCGCGTAGGGCACCAAGATCGCGCAAAATGGCAGGCACAGCACTGGGGAGATCAAACAAAGGCAATGAGTGAGATCCTAGCCCTTGCCAAAGCCCACAATCTCCACACTCTCTATGATCTCACGCTATTTCGCGCTAGCATAGAGAGCCAAACACTTCTGCACCTAGTTAAATGCGGTAGTGCCACCTTGCCCTCACTTATCGATCTAGCCAGCCTGCTTGATGATAATCCCGCTAGAGTCAATAGCGACTATCCCTTATCCATATCTAAGCCTTACCCCACCTACTATGAAAGCCTGCTTTATGAGATTTCTACGCATATTGCCCAAAATATTGCGACCATAAATCTCTATCAATGTAAGCTTGGCAAAATCTTTACAAAAATTTTGCAGCAATATGCGCGATTTAAGAAGTGGAAAGCGCGTAGGAAATAGCAACTCACCTTTGCTCTGCAAGCCTCCTACCCTACTTTAAAAGTGCCTATTTCACGCCTTTGCGCGTGCGGTGTATCAAAAAAAAAAAAACAGCTATAATTCCGCTTCCCCATTGATATATTTGATGATATGTTTGATACAAATAAGGATATGCCGTGCCAGATACTCTCACGCCCAAAGACCCAGCCACCCCAAAGCCCCGCGCCACGATCCTTGTGTGCTACCATAAATTTTCTACACCTATCATCGCTAGCGAGCTCCTGCGCCCGATCATCGTAGGCGCGGCAAATATGGGCGAGGGAGCAAGGAGCTTGCAAGAGAAGCTAGAATCCAAACTGCCTAAAAATTTACGATTAGGGGGGGGGGGCAGATCGCGCTAGATTCTAGCTCTTTGTCATTGCGAGGCGATACAATCGCCGAAGCAATCTATACAAACGCACAAAACGCGGATTCTACTCAAACGCACAACGAAGCTTTTTTAGAAATGGATTGCCACGCCGATAAATCGGCTCGCAATGACGGAAGTAACGCGCCAAATGCTACAAATCTAACCGAGTCGCAGGCGGAAGGATTTTGCGATGATTTTCTAAAGAAACCTGCTGCGGCTGCGCCTTGCACCGCTGTCGCTGGTTTTGTGGGTTGTCAAGCGGTGGGCGAAGGGATTTACCTTAGCGGTAATGAGCAAGCCCACCGCGCAGACTCCCGCAAAAGCGCGCAAAAGCCAACGCCCTTTATACTAAGAGATGATAGCGGAGAGAATATCTCTCATCTCAACCCCCATTTCTGCGAGCTTACCGCGATGTATTGGGCGTGGAAAAATGTGGATTCTAGCTATTATGGGCTATTTCATTACCGCAGGATTTTGGATCTAAGCGAGCAAGCCCAGCAGATCCGCACAGACTATCCTATCATCGCCTCACCTCGCAGCTACAACCCTAAGCGACAAGGACTCACGACCGAGAATATCACCAAGCTCCTACAAGAATACGACATAATCCTCCCACAAGGCTACAAAAACCACTACAATCTCCCCTGTGATGAAGGGCTTGATAATTATGGGATCTATGCACACTACCACTACGCAAAAGATTTAGACAGGATCATCGAGCTTATCAAATCTCGCCACCCAGAGATGCAAGCCGCGCTAGAATCCACCCTTTTCACCTATCCGCCTAGGTGGCATATAGCCAATATTTTTATAATGCGCAAAGAGCTGTATTTCTCCTATTGCGAGTGGCTTTTCTCTCTGCTTTTTGACCTAAGCAAAGAAACTGACCTAAGCGACTATACTCCTTATCAAGCTAGGATTTATGGCTTCTTAAGTGAAAGAATGTTTAATATCTGGCTCGCATATCAAAGGCACACCCAAACCCTAAAAATCTTAGAAGCTCCTATGCTGCTTCTCACCAAGCATACCAAGCCCCTAATCGGCTGGGATATAAACGAAAAGCACAAGCGATTCTATCTCTTTGGGGTGCGTGTGTATAAAAAGAGCCTAAATCCCAAAAGCTAGGCTAGAATCCACTTTTACTTACTTTTACTTATAAGGAAGGTGCAATGCCCAAGTCATTACATATTGTAGTTTGCACACATCAAGCTGGCTATATCCTGTCTCTTATACACATCTCCGAGCCCACGAGACTACGCTGCATC
>OWJG01000313.1_pt1 | contig 39882 bp, 33 predicted proteins | sample 1732781 | NCBI WGS metagenome assembly OWJG01 (sample SAMN05065753, study PRJEB22554) | human gut metagenome | biome: ENVO:2100002; feature: ENVO:00000062; material: ENVO:00002003 | host: Homo sapiens | place: USA | reverse complement strand
TCTTTAGAAATCTTAGAATCGTTTTACTCTTAAACTAACTCCCACACTAGAATCCACTTTTTAAAATCTTGTCGCCTGTGAGTTTGTAGCCTTTACATTTTCAGCCCTTTTTTATACTCCACGCCTTTTTTCTCGTCATTGCGAGCGGTGCTTGCACCGCGTGGCGTGGCAATCTACAAGCAACAACAAAACAACATACAAGCCCAAACCATAGCTTTTTTAGAATTTAGACTCTTCACATTTCTTGCTTTTCCTAGAATCTACTTTTGCCCATTGTGTTTATGGATTGCCACGCAATCGCTATCGCGCTTGCTCGCAATGACAAAATTTGTGCTTTATCGCTAGAATCCACTTTTTCACTAGATTCTAGCCTATGGATTGCCACGCTTTGCTACCGCAAAGCTCGCAATGACAAGAGATATTTCGCCTAAAGGCTCAATATGACAAGAAAAAGGGCGTTTTTAAAAAAGTGGATTCTAGGATTTAGCGCGTAAGCCACAGAGTGATCTCATCAGCTAGAAATATATCGCTTGCTATGAGCCTGCCACCTTGCACGATACACATTTTTTCTTCTAGCAAGATGCTCAAGCGATTGGGATTGATATAAGCAGATACCGCAGCAATATCCACGCCCACTTCACTCCTAAGCCCCAAAAACACCGCCTCAAAGGCTAGATCCCTAAGGCTTAGACTTTCACACTCCTTAGCTAAAGGATTTTGCATATAGGCTCGCAGATCCTTTGCGCCCTTGTAGCGCACCTGCCCTACCCTACCCACTGCCCCAACGCCACAGCCTAGATACTCCTCCCCAGCCCAGTATGCGCGATTATGCAGGCATTTATAGGGGCGGGCGAAGTTTGATACTTCATATTGGGAGAATCCACACTCGCTAGTAATTGTGCGCACAAGCCTTGCTTGCATAGCAAGATCATCTCCTTGCTCGCGTGTGGAAGTGGCTAGGGACTTATGCTTATGGGCAAATCGCGCGCCTTGCTCAATCATCAGCGAGTAGGCGGAGAGGTGGTCAATATCTAGTGCGCAGGCTTTTTGCATATCCGCGCGCAGCGTAGCTTCATCATCAAAGGGCGTGCCATACATCATATCTATGCTTCTATGTGGGAAAACTTGGGCGATTTCTAAAGCGTGGTAAATATCTCGCCCACTATGCTCGCGCTCCAAAAATACAAGCTTGGTGCCATCAAAGCTCTGCACCCCAAAGCTTATGCGGCTTGCTCCAAAGCTTGCTAGATCCTTGCACCACTGCGCTTGCAGGGAGTTGGGATTGGCTTCTATGGTGATTTCTTGCACACTTTGCATATCGCAAAATCGCGCAATTTGCTCAAATATCAGCGCATACGCGCTACTAGGCAGCAGGCTTGGTGTGCCACCACCAATGTAAATGCTATCAAGCCGCACGAAATTAGCACTAGAGCCTAGTGATTTAGATTCTAGCACTCTAGTATCTTGTATGCTAGATTTCTGCTCTAGCTCCCTAGAATCCAGCAAGCTAGACTCTAGAGAGTCGTGATAGTATCCATCTAGCGTGCTAGCAATATCAAGTAGCAGGGCTTGCACATAAGCTTGCTGCACACTAGAATCTACCCCCGTATAAGAGCTAAAGGCGCAGTAGCCGCATTTGCTTGCGCAAAATGGTATGTGAATATAGAGTGTCATTATGTGGCAGCCTTGATATAAAGATTGAAAAGTGGATTCTAGCTTCAAGCGTTTTCTGCTAGAATCTTAGCTTATTTCTACTCTAAGGAGCATTGATGAAAGGAACATTGATAAAAAAGTTTTTACTCTTCTTGCTGTGCGCGTTTGTAAGCACACAGAGCTTTGGGGCGAGCTATCCGCCTATCACAGACCTAAAGGGTAATGGGCTAGCTGTCTCTACGCACGAGCTAGCAGATGCCATAGGGCAGAGAGTGCTGGATTCTGGTGGGAATGCCATTGATGCGGCAGTGGCAGTGGGGTATGCACTCTCTGTCGTGCATCCAGCAGCGGGGAATATTGGTGGCGGGGGATTCGCGCTAATCCACCTAGCAAATGGGCAAAACATCGCCCTAGACTTCCGTGAAGTCGCGCCTAAAAAGGCTACGCGCGATATGTATTTAGACAAAAATGGCGAGGTGGTAGAAGACCTTAGTGTCGTGGGCTATTTAGCTGCTGGAGTGCCCGGCACGGTTAAGGGTATGAGTGCTATGCTTGATAAATACGGCACCAAAAAGCTAGCCGAACTTATCGCCCCAGCTATCGAGCTAGCGGATAAGGGCTTTGCCATCACAGAGCGGCAGGCACAGACAATGCTAGAAGCTAGAAGCAATCTAGCCAAGTTTGCAAGCTCTAAGAAGTATTTCCTAAAGCCTGATGGCACACCTTACAAGCAAGGTGAAAAGCTTGTGCAAAAAGATCTTGCCAAAACTTTGCGCCTAATCGCAGACAAAGGAGCAGATGCATTCTATAAAGGCGAGATCGCCGCTATGATTGAAGCAGATATGAAGAAAAATGGCGGGATCATCACCAAAGATGACTTAGCAAGCTATGAAGTGGCGTGGAGAAAGCCTGTGGAGGGCACTTATAGGGGCTATAAGATACTCTCAATGTCTCCGCCAAGCAGTGGTGGCACGCACATTATCCAAATCCTAAACACCATAGAAAACACCAATATCGCACAATATGGCTACCAAAGCTCCCAAGCGATCCACATCATCGCTGAAGCTATGCGCCAAGCCTACGCAGATCGCTCCGAGTATATGGGCGATCCAGCATTTGTGAAAATCCCACTAGATAAGCTTCTAAGCAAGGAGTATGCTAAAGAGATTTATGCCAAAATCACGCCAAATGCTACACCAAGCTCGCAAGTAAAGCCCGGGCTTGGACCAATCCACGAGGGTAATAACACCACACACTATTCTGTCGCAGATAAATGGGGGAATGCCGTGAGTGTTACCTACACGATCAATGGCTCCTTTGGCGCGTATGCGGCAGTTGATGGAGCAGGATTTTTGCTTAATAACGAAATGGACGACTTTTCCATTAAGCCCGGTGTGCCTAATCAATACGGGCTAGTCGGTGGCGATGCCAATGCGATCGCCCCGGGTAAACGCCCTTTAAGCTCGATGTCTCCTACAATCGTGCTAGATAAAAGCGGCAAGCTCTATATGGTTGTAGGAAGTCCGGGGGGTGCTAGGATCATCACAACCGTGCTGCAAGTCATCATCAATGTGATTGACTACAAAATGGACATAGCAAGAGCGGTAGAATCTAGTAGATTCCACTTGCAGTGGCTGCCTGATGAGCTGCGCCTTGAAGCCTTTGGACTAGGGCAGGATACCAAAGATAGTCTTACTAAAATGGGCTACAAGCTTGTCGAGCTGCCTGATATGGGCGATGTAAATGCAATCCTTATAGATTCTGGTGTAATGCAAGGTGCGCACGACCCTAGGACTGAGTTTTAAGCATTGCAAAGTTGCAGGCAAGGCAGAGCTTAGGCTCTGCTATGCTTGATTACACAACCAAAAGCATTTGTAATTCATCTCTACACCTAGAATCTAGCCGCCAAAGCACACACCCATAAACTTCTCTCCAAGCCCCCCGCCTAAAAGCTGCCGCACACGCAGAGCTTCAATCTCATATTGCTTGGGACTAACTTCAAGCAGGTTTTGTAGTAGCTCAGCGATCCCAAACTCCACCAAAAGCACATTGAGCCTATCGCAAAATATTTCGCGCACGCCATTTTCTATAAATATCTGCCCTAGTAGAGCAAAATCGACATTATAAGTGAGATCAATCCTGCCAAAAAGCCTAGAAGTATCGCGCATAATATCCGCTAGATCAAGGACCCTATGCTCCCCATATCCCCGCAAGCTAAGCCCCCTGCTCCCCAAATGCGCATAATCAAAGCTTAGAAATCTCCAGCATTTTGCCCCCTTAGCAAAGACACAAAGCTCATTTATAAACTCCGCCCACCCAAGCGGGATTTCACCGCTATTAAGCCCATAATGCCGCATAAAGCTATCGACTTTGCGCGCATTTTTAGCACCGGCAAAATCTCGCCACTCTAAGCGCAAAGACTCCCTAGAATCCACTAGATTCTCTCCATTTGTAAAGCCGCAGAGCATTTCTCTATGCCCACTTTGCTCGCGCACAATCTCACAAGCAAATGCATCAAAAAGCTCATTGCTTACAATAAACACACTCTCACCCGCCTCTAAAGCCACATCATCAAAGCTTCCTACTTGCGCGATCGCACGCGAAGCGATATTGAGCCTAGCCTTAGCCTGCAGAGCCGCTAAAGGCTCAATGATAGTGCATTTTGTATGGGGCAAGACGCCTTCACTTAGCGCATCTAAAAAGTCGTATATATCGCACATTAGCTCGCCGTGGTGCGCGCCGATCTCCACTATATGCAGCGGCAATGTAAGCTGGCTAGATTCTAGGAGTGTAATGATATGGCGCGCGATTGAGCCACCAAAGAGCCTAGACGCGCTCACTGCGGTGTAAAAGTCCCCTTCCTTCCCTATATGCGCGTGGGCGTAGTAGCCTAGCTCCCCATAGAGCCACTGCTCCATCACATCGCCAAAGCTCCACTCCATAGCCTACCTAGAATCTATATGCGTATAAAAACCCTAAGCGCAAATGCCTAGAATAGTTTGAGACGATGAAAGATGTGCTGTCGTTTTTGACCTTAAGATTTGCATACACAGGCACGCCAAAAAACACTTCAAAGTAGTGATGTCCGCGCCCTTCAAAGCCTACCCCCACCTTTGGCATAGCTTCTTGCAGTAGTAAAAGTGTCTTATCTTGCTTGTAGTAGTAGGTGGTGTATTCCGCGCTAATGGCAAGACTCCAAGAGAATCTATCTCCTAGGTAGAATCCCCACTCATAGCCAAGCCCTACGCCAATCTTAGCACCATTTAGCTCAAATAGCCCGGGCTCTTGTGCGCCGCTAAAGCTAATTGATGAAAATCCAGCGTGCAAATCATAGCGCAGAGTATGCCTAGGGGCTATGCGATACACTCCACCCAAAAGCCCTGTGATATTGCCATCTTTGGCATGGGTTTTTTTGGTTACATTAAAATCAGTGTCTCTCTCAAGCAGCACCCCATCACCGCTAAGAATCGACACACCAAGTGCTAGGGCGTGCTTTTTGGCTATTTTTTGCTCCTGTGCTTGAGCCTTTACACAAGAGTCGTTTTCATCATCGCATAAGTCTTGGGGCAGAGATGTAGGTGAGCTAGCATAGAGCCAAGAAGTGATCACACAAGCCACTAATAACACAACACGCACGAGATACCTTCAATTAAGGGATTGCCACATTATAGCAGAATCTAGCGTGTATCAAAGTGGATTCTAGGGTCAATTAGCGTGTAAGTAATATCGCTAATAATCCCAAACACAAGAGCCAAAAGCGTGAAAACATACAAGCTTCCAAACACTACGGGGTAGTCCCTACTTAGCAAACTCTCATAGCCTAAAAGCCCCAGCCCATCAAGGCTAAAGAGCATTTCAATCATCAAGCTCCCGCTTAGAAACATTCCTAAAAACGCGCTAGGAAAAGATGCGATGACTAGGAGCATTGCATTGCGGAAAATATATCCATAGAGTATGCGCGCTTCGCTAACACCCTTTGCCCTAGCGCATAGCACATAGGGCTTATGCAGCTCATCGATAAAAGAATGCTTAGTAAGAAAAGTAAGCCACGCTAAAGATCCAAGTGAAAGGCATAGCACCGGCAATGTGATATGGTGGAGATAGCCAAGCACCTTGCCAAACGCGCTTAAAGAAGCAAAATCTTCGCCCACAAGCCCACGCAGCGGAAACACCTGCCACATACTTGCTAGCAGCACTATCCCCACCACACCAAACAAAAATGGCGGCACCGCATTGCACACCACAATGATAAAAGAGCTCACACTATCAAATCTCGAGCCATTGCGATAGGCGTTATATACACCAAGTGGGATAGAGATAAGATAAATAAGCAAAGTGCTAAATACACCAAGGCTAATGGATACAGGCAGCTTCTCGCAGATGATCTCCCATACAGGGGCTTTGCGGTAGTAGCTCTCTCCAAGATCAAAGACAATATAAGATCGAAGCAGTAGCCAAAACCGCTCCCACAAGGGCTTATCAAAGCCATATTGCACTTTAAGCTCATCTATAAGCTCTTTGGGCAAGCCTTGCGCGGCTTTATAATCTTGCGGCTTGATCCCACTGCCAGCTTCGCTAAGGCTTGCGCCCTCTAGCTTGCTTATCATCTGCTCCACAGGACCTCCGGGTGCAAGCTGTATAAGCAAGAAATTTAGCAAAATGATGCCAAATAGCGTGGGGATAAGTAGCCCCAATCGTTTTGCGATATAGGCAAACATTTCATACCTTTGTGATGTATTTATGCTTAAAGAGAGATATTATACTAGATTCTAGTAGGAGGATTGGATCTAGCGCGCTTGCAAGCACGCTAGAAGGCTTAGTTGCCGCGGACGATTGTTGTATAAGTGCTATAAATCCCAAGCACGCTAAAGACTTTAGAATCTACGCTTTTAATGGATTGGATATGACCATTTTTCGCCGCTGTTTCTACGGAGCAATCACCTGTGGCTACAAGGCTTAAAATACTTGTGCAAGTCGCTTGACCTTCCTTAGAAGCACCGCTAGCAGAAGTCGCAGTTACGGGCAAAGACGCATCGGTATAAAGCGCACCAACAGGAGCAGTAGTGGCACACCCGGAAAACAACGCCAAAGCCGCCGCCATACTCAAACCTACAAAAATTCCTTTCATAAAACACTCCTAAAGTTTTTTACACCTTTTTACAAGTACAAAAAGGCAAGCTGGGATTCTATCAAAAAAAAAAAAAACGCAAGTGGATTCTAGGAGAAGTTTGTGCTGCAAGTGTGGCTAGAATCTACTTGCCCTCTAGATTCTAGTAGATTGCCACGAAAAATCTAGCGATTTTTCTCGCAATGACAGCTCCTTTAGTCATTGCGAGCGTAGCGAAGCAATCCATAAAGACAAAGTAGATTCTAGGTTTGGGACTGATTGTGAAAAAACGATTCTAAGAATTGCGGTGGGGCTGTGGCTGTTTTGCGCGGTTTTTGGGGTAGGAGTTACCTAGATCGGTAATGACTGCCCTAAAAATCGTGTAATCAACCGCATTGCTCACCCAAGACTGAATCGCTTGAAAAGTAGATTCTAGGATTTAGGCTTTATGCTTAGCAGCATCGCAGGGATAATAAACACACTCACAATCGTGGAGAAAAATAGCCCGCCAATAAGCACCGAGCCAAGCCCACGATAAATCTCGCTCCCCGCCCCTGCAAAGATCACCAAAGGCAGCAGTGCTAGCACACTTGTAAGCATACTCATATAAATGGGTGAAAGGCGCGTTTTGGTAGAGTCCAGCACGCTTTGTGTCCAAGGCATTTTATAGGTGTAGAAATTGATCCGCGCTTGATAGATGATTAAAATCGCATTATTCACCACGCTCCCTACAAGGATAATAAACCCTAGCATTGTGATGACATCAAGATTTTGCGGCGCGATGAAGTGGTTGGTAAAAAACAGCCCCATAAGCCCCCCACTCACCGCCAAAGGCACAGAAGCAATAATTAGCAGCGGATAAAAGAAATTCCCATACAGCGCACATAAAATCAAGTAAGTAATCGCCACCGCTAGCAAAAATCCGCCCAAAAGCTCATTTTTAAGTGTGCTAAGTTTATCGGCATTGCCATTGAGTGTGATGTGTAGATCTGGGTAGGAGTGCGCTATGGGTGCGATGACTTCTTTGCGGATTGTTGTGATGAACTCCTCTAGCGGTGTGTTGCCACTTGGGTTTAGGATAAGCAAGACATTGCGCTTTTGCTCAAAGTGGCGGATCGTGGAGACTCCTAGCGTGCTTTCCACCTCGCTTAACGCCCCTAGCATAACAACCTTGCCATTTGGCGCGTAAATGGGGGCATATAAAATATCTTCTGGGGAATTCTTTTTCTCCCTATTTTCTTGGGATTGCAGCATAAGTTCGACATAGCCTTCATCGATTTTCACACTGCCAAGCGACTTGCCGCCTAAAAGCACGCTGACAATATTACCAAAACTCGCTACATCAAGCTTATTTTCTAGCAGGGCAAAGTCATTGGGGTAGAGGTTTATCTCGCGATTATTCGCGCCAATGCCGGGCACCACGCGCACACTCATATCACTAAAATGCTCTTTAAGCTGCGATTTGATTTGTGCTGAAGCGGCAAATATTTGCTCTAAATCATCTCCGCTGACATTGATGTCAATGCTCGAGCTAGAAGCCCCGCTAAAGATTTGCTGGCGCAGCACCACGCCGCTGACACCGGGGACTTGCTCAATCGCCTGTTTGGCAAACTTGATAAGCTCGGCACTTTGCTTAGGATCTTGGGCGATGAGATAAAAGGAAATCGAATTCCCAGCCCCGATATAGAAATTTTTAATCATTGGGACTTCTTCTTGCTCGCTAGCTTCTTGGGATTTTATACAAGTGTCTGTAAGCTCCTGCCCAAGAGCATCGCGCCCATATCTGCAGATATATGGCTCGATTTGCAAGCTGATTTGATCCACGATATAACGCTTTTCATTGTAGGAGAGACCGGGCGCGGTTGATATATATGCGATGATGAAATTCTGCTCTCCGCGCGGGAGATAGTCTGTTTTAGGAAAGGTGAAATAGCTAAACACAAGGCAGAAGCCCAAAAACCCAGCTATGGTGTAGAATCTAGCCCTGCCACTTTGGACACATTTACACACAAGGCGCATTATATAATCCCTACACCTTAGCCCAAATGCGCCAATCTTCTGGCTAAGTGGATTCTGGGGCTTTGCGCGGCGTAAAAAAAGCAGCAAAAACGCCGGCACGATAAGGACACAAACCACAAATGCCAGCACAATCGCACTGCTAGCAGCAATGCCAATATCTGCAAAAAGCTGCCCAGCTTCGTCCTTGAGATAGAAAATCGGCACAAAAATGGCGATTGTCGTAATGCTTGAGGCAAAGAGCGCGCCTAGCACCTCTCTCACTCCTGTAAGAGTGGATTCTACGGGGGAGTTGGGCTTTTTAGCGCGATTGCGGATAATGGATTCTAGCACGACAATGGCAGAGTCTATCACCATAGAAATGGCAAAGGATATGCCCGCAAGAGAGATGATATTTAGCGTCCTGCCAAAGATATGCAGCACGATAAATGTCCCAATAATGCTTAGAGGGATCACAAGGGCTACAAGCACCAAAGAAGTAAGGTTGCGCAAAAATAGCAGCAGCACTGCGATTGCTAGCACCATACCTAGCAGCACACTTTGCTTAACTTGGGCGATGGCATTTAGGATAAAGCCACTTTGATCGCGCCCCCAAGTGATTTCTAGCTCTTTTGGCAGGACTTGGTCATTGAGCTTTTGGGTGAGAGCTTTAATGGACTCTGTCATTTCAAGGATATTGGCATCTGCGGTGGGGCGGATTTGGATTGATAGGACTTGCTCTCTATTGTGGAGGTTGTAGCTTGTTTTGCCCGAGTAGCCGCTCTGCACGCTGGCGATGTCTTTTAGCCGCGTGATTTTGCCATTTTGCACGCGGATAATGGTGTTTAGCACTTCATCAGGGGAGCGATACTCACCGATGGTTTGCACGCGATAATTATGCTGGTCAAAGTCAATACTCCCAGCAGAGATATTGTGATTTTGCTTGTTTATGGCGTTAATGATGTCTTGGATAGTGATGTTGTTAAAGGCGAGCTGTGCGGTGTTTAGCACGATTTGGACTTGCGGCTGCACCCCACCTGCAAGTATGACTTCCCCCACCCCAGCAATGCGCTCATAGTGGGGCAGCACTTCGTTTTCTATAATGCCTTTATATGTATCAATCGCGCTATCAACGCCCCCATTTTGATCTATGGAGAATATAGCTTCTTGAAGCGAGACAAACAGATACACGCTTATAGGGATTGTTTCACCTGTGGTTTTGACAATGGGCTTTTGCACACCTTCTGGATAGCCCGTGATCTCTTCAAGCTTGGCACTGACTTCTACAAACGCACTGCGCAAATCGCTCTCAAGCCCAAATTCTAAATTCACAATCCCTATGCCATCGCGCATAGTGGCAGTGAGATTTTTGAGATTTTTGAGATTTTTTAGCTTGGCTTCTTGCCTTTGGACAATCTCTTTTTCTATTTGATATGGTGAGGCACCTGCATAGTAGGTATAGATACCAATTGTAGGGTGCGTAGTCTGGGGTAGAAGCTGGTAGGGGATCTTCACAAATGCGATACACCCAAAAAGCGTGATAAATATCGCCACCACGCTGGCAAAAACCGGGCGAGTTAGGAAAAATGCGACAATATTCATTTGCGTGCTTTATCTAGGCTTGATGATATGCACTTGCGTGCCATTTTGTAGATTCTCCTGTCCGCGTAGCACGAGAGAATCTGCCTCTGTAAGCTTGGCACGCACAAGCATTTGAAAATCCTGTGTGTGTAGAATCTCTACTGGGATTTGCTCTGCTTTTTGCGCGCGAATCGCAAAGACATAGGGCTTATTATCCTTATAGACAACACTGCCGCGCGGGACAATAAAGCCCTTTTCTCCCCCAGATATATCAAGTAGCACGCGCGCTGCCATTCCATCTAAAAAGCTCCCATCATTACGCACGGCAATATATACAGGAAATGTCCTAGAGAGCGTATCGGCACGCGGGATAAGCGCGGAGATAGAGCCTTGATATTCTTTGCCACCGATATGGAGCTTGACCTTTTGCTTTGCCTTTAGCGTGCGCACAACAGAGCTTGGCACATCAATAATCACCTCCGTATCGCGCGAGTTTAGGATCTGGCACACCACAGCCCCTGTTTGCACCCACTCGCCCTTATGCACGCGCTGCTCCACGACTATCCCTTCAAAAGGCGCGTAGATGACCTTTTGATCCTTTTGCACTTTGGAGATGGCTAGCTCACCTAGCAAGGCTTGGATTCTAGCTTCTTGGGACTTGGCTTCATATTCTAAATTTTCATACTGCTGGATAGAGATGGATTGAGACTGCAAGAGATTTTTATACCGCTCTAGCTCATTTTTCTGCCGCTCTAGCGTATAGCGCGCATCAGCAATCTTTGCTTGCTTAATCTTAATATCTTCTAAAAGCAGAGCAGAATCTAGCGCGATAAGCTTCTGCCCCTTTTTGACATTATCGCCGATAGAGAAATACACCCCCTCTACCACGCCTTGGGCAGAAGTAGCCACAGAGCTAATCTCCTTAAACCGCACACTACCTACAAAGCTCTCTACCTTGCTTAGTGTCCCATACTTAATCTCAGCACTCTCCACAGGGACGCTCTTTGCCACTCCTAATTGCAAAGCCACACAAAGCAAAATACTGATTTTTTTCATTGCAACGCTACTTTCTCAATCTTTTCAAGCAAGCTGCGCAAAAGGACTTGATCTTGCTCGCTTAAAGCTGTGTCAAAGATCATATCCACCTTGTCTTTTAAAAACGAAATTTCTTCAAGCTTTTGTAGCCCCGCTTGTGTGATGTGTAGATATGCTACACGCTTATCCCTTGGGTCTTTATGCTTGCCAATAAAGCTCTTCCTCTCAAGGGTAGAGAGCAGGCGCGATGTTGTTGTAATATCCTTTAGCAAAGCTTGTGCAAGATCACTTACGCGCACTTCCTTGTCCATTGAGTGCAGGATATGCAGCACCCAGAGCTGCTCTAGCCCAATGTCAAAGGGGCGCAGGAGATTGATCATATAAGTCTCAAGCAAGCGCGCTGTATGCCCGAAAAACGCTCCTACACTTTTTTGCTGTAAGTCTTTTTTGCTACAAAGTGCCATACCTTTCTCCACTGCTATACTAGATATTTTGGACATAGGCGACTACTTCTTGCACAATCCAATCCGGTGTAGAAGCCCCAGCAGTGATCCCACACATTTGCTTCCCTACAAACCAGCTAGAATCTATCTCGCTTGTATCTTCGACAAGATAGCTATCCTTACAATGCTCAAGTGCAATGCTTAAGAGCTGCTTGGTGTTAGAAGAAGTTTTACCACCTACTACTATCATAATATCCACCTCCTTGCTAAGCTCCTTGCACGCGCGTTGATTGTCAAAAGTCGCATTGCAGATTGTATTAAACACGCGCACTTCTGCGCAGTTTTCTATAAGATAGCCAGCGATTTCATTAAACTTCTCTATCTGCTTTGTGGTTTGAGAGATTAAGGCGACTTTGTTTCTAACTTTATGCTGCTTTAGCTCCTGTAAGTTTGCCACCACTAGCGCGCCATTTTTCGCATAGCTTTTCACGCCCTTAATCTCTGGGTGGTCCTCATCGCCAAAAATCACAATCTCATAGCCATCTTCGCTCATTTTCTCCACAATTTGCTGCGGTTTTGTTACAAAAGGGCAAGTCGCATCAACTATACGCACAGGCTTTGTGGCGATGGATTCTAGCACTTGTTTGGGTATGCCGTGCGTGCGGATAATGAGCGTAGAGCCATCTTGTATATCATCATAGCTCTCTTTAAGCCCTACATTGAAGTCGTTTTTTAGGCGGTTGATTTCTTGGTAATTATGGATAAGTGGTCCTAGTGTGGAGCTGTTTTTGTTCTTTTCAGCGATTTTTATGGCTCTGCGCACCCCAAAGCAAAATCCCAGCTTTCTAGCAAGTTTCACTTCCACACTATCTCCTTACACTCTAGTTAGTCAAGCAAGCGCACTTCTGTCATCTCGCGCAAAATTTCTAAAAAATTAGGAAACGACACACCTATGCACTCTTCATCATCGATTACCGCCCCTAGTCGCAGCCCCATAATCGCAAAGCTCATAGCGATCCTATGATCCCCAAAGCTACGCAAAGGGGCACTAGAATCCATCTTTTTAGATTCTAGCTTATCGCCCAAGCCCTCGATGACAAAGCCATCTTCCCTCTCTTCACAGGTGATCCCTAGGGCTTTGAGATTGCTTACCACTGCGTGGATTCTATCGCACTCTTTTACGCGAAGCTCCTTGGCGTTACTCACTTCACTGCGCCCACTAGCAAAGCAAAATGCTATGGCAAGTGCTGGCAACTCATCAATAAGCCACGAGATATTTTCACTCACGCTCACTGCCTTTAGCGGCGCGCTTTGCACATAAATATCGCCCACTTCTTCATACGCGCACTCCGTGCGGTGATACTCAATAATCGCGCCCATAGATTCTAGCACCTTAAAGGCTTCAATACGCGTGGGGTTTAGCAAGACATTTTTTAAAAGCACACTAGAATCTGGTGTGATTGTCGCAGCCACTGCGAAGAAAAATGCGCTTGATGGATCAGCGGGGATCGCTATGTCAAGCGGCTGTAATTTCTGGCTTAGCGGATTGATAGTAATGCTACATAGCCCTTGTTTATTCTCTTTAGCGATTTGCGCGCCCATACCACTAAGCATACGCTCTGTGTGATCCCTTGTGTGCTCTCTCTCACCATATACGCTAGAATCCTTGGCAAAAAGCGCAGCAAGAATGAGTGCGGACTTTACCTGTGCGCTAGCTATCTCGCCTATAAAGCTAAAGCCCTGCAGCTCTGTGCCAATCACACTAAGGGGTGCATAGCCACCACTTCTACTATAAATCTGTGCGCCCACACTTTGCAAGGGCTTTATCACACGATTCATTGGACGAGCGTGTAAATACTTATCCCCACTTAAGACAAAATAGCCCTTTTGCGCGCTTAAAAGCCCTGTATAAAGGCGCATAGCAGTCCCAGCATTGCCACAATCAAGCACGCAATCTGGCTCCATAATCTTGCTAGGCGGAGTGAAGATAAAGCTTCCTTTGCACCCCTGCTCTTCTACCTTTAGCCCAAGCTTCCTAGCGATCTCAAGGGTGTGGAGCGTATCTTGTGCGAGTAGGTAATTATGCACGACACTTGGAGCTTTAGCTAGCAAAGCAAACATCGCTGTGCGATGAGAGATCGACTTATCTGGCGCGATAGAATCTATCTCTTTATGGAAGCCTTTGGCTCTAGGGGTGATTGCTAGCATTATGCCTTCAACTTCGCGCTAAACTTCTGCTCAAGGCAGGCTAGCACTAATTGGATTCTACCTGCAAGCTCTTCTTCTGTAAGGCTCTTTTCCTGTGCGCGGAACACTAGGCGGATTGTAAGCGCAAACTGCGTATCCTCATACACATCAAGCGGATAAATCGCCTCCAAATCTTCTACTTCCAACGCTTTAATGGCTTCTTGTATCGTGTGGAATGGCGTGCATTTATCGATGATAATTGTAATATCGCGGATATTTGCGTGCAGCTTTGGATATGGCTTAGCAGAATCTAGCGCGTGTGTTTGAAGCGTATAAATCTGCGCATAGAACGCATCGTGGAGATCTAGGGACTTTTCAAAGCTTGGGTGAAGCTTGGCGATAATCCCCACAGCCTTGCCATTTTGCATAATATCGGCGCAAATGTGTGGGTGAGCGTTTTTGGGTGGGGTGAGCGTTTTCACCAATGTAAAGTCGCCAATAATCGCGCTAACTTCTTTAGCAAAGCTATAAAAATCCCATTTTTCTCCCTTAGGATAGGGGTAGGCTTCTTTCGTCTTTAGCCCACTCACAACAATGCCTAGCTCCTTGCGCTCCTCTCTCTTAGCACTATATACACTGCCAATTTCAAACAGCTTGATACTTTTGAAGCCTAAGTTGTGATTGCGACTTGCGGATTCAAAGAGAGCTGGGATAAGGCTCGTGCGCAATGTATCAAGCTCGCTTGTGATTGGATTTTGCAAATCAAGTTTAGATTCTAGCACCTCACAGCCCCACTCAAGCAGCTTTGATCGCTGGTAAAATACATAGTGGATACACTCATAAAACCCAAGAGTAAGCGCGCTCTTGGCAATTGCTCTAGTGTTTTGATATGCGAGCAAGGTGGGAGTAACATTAGACTTCTGCGCGCTTTTGTAGGGAAGTGGCTGGATATTTTTAATCCCATAAATACGCAAAAACTCTTCTGTAATATCTTGCGCACTAGCAATATCGTGGCGATATGGCGGGGGTGTGATATGCAAAAATGCTCCATCACCACTTGCTTCAATATGGAAATTAAGCTGCTTTAGCACTTGGGCTATTTCTTCTTTTTGCACATCTTTGCCAATGGCTTGTGGGATCGTGTGGAAATCCATAGTGATCAAGCACTGCTCACTCTCTTCAGTCATATCAAGCTCTTGATAGCCAGAATACACAGAGCACTGCGCATAGGTGTTAAGCAGCTCACACAGCAAGCTAGCTCCCATTAGTAGCTCTGTATTACTCCCGCGCACAGATCGATAGGTGGTAATGGGATCTTGCTCTATGTTGTGAGCGAACAATGCTTTAGCAAGCATTTCTGGCGGTGCGAAGCTTGCTTGGATAATGGCAAGACTTGGGTAGGATTCTAGTGGCTTGGCATAGTTTTTCACCCCAATGACACAAAGCTTATTGCCCAAAGCATCAAACACGCACTCAAAGCCCTTTTCATCTTGGCACACCTTAAGAGCGGTGGGCGTTTGCGCTTGCTCTGGCAGGGGATAAATATCAAACATCACCCCGCTCATATACATAGCAAACCGCTTGTGATTCTCTAATGCATTATCGCTCAAAAGCCCATTATAAGAGAGCATAATCTGCTCTTGCAAGGCATTTTCTATGCTATCAATTTGCACGACCTTATACAAAAGACGCGATTTGATATGGCACTCCGCGGAGAGATTGATCGCACGCCCTATGCCAAGAGCTATGCCATACTCCTTTTCTTTTGGGGTTTTTACCATAAGATTATGCACTGAAGCCAGCTCTCTAGCAATGCCCAGCACACATAAGCAATCCCCCCTATTTGGCGTTAAAGACACTTCTATAAGATGCTGATTAAAAAAGGCATAATCACTAAGCTCCTTGCCTAGCACAAGCTCACCAATACTAGAATCTAGCACCATAATCCCATCGTTAATCACGCTAAGTCCAAGCTCGCTAGAAGAGCAGATCATACCATAGCTTTGCACACCCCTTAGCGTGCTCTGCTTAATTGTCAAAAATGCTTCATTTTCATTTTTTGATGGGAGCTTTGCACCCTCTAACGCTAGGGCTACAAACTGATCTTTGGCGACATTTTTAGCACCGCACACAATCTGCAATGTCTTCTCCCCAATATCGACTTGGCAAATATTGAGCTTATCGGCATTAGGGTGCGGGACTTTCTCAAGCACTTTGCCTACAACGACATTTTTAGAGATTTGCAGTCTGTTGCACTGCTCAACCTCTATGCCTATGTCATTAAGCGTTTCACAAATCTGGCTTATACTAAGATGCTCTATATCCACAAAATAGGATAAAAAATGGCTAGAAACTATCATCAAAACTGCTCCAACAACCGCAAATCTGTCTCAAAAAAGCTACGCAAATCCCCAATGCCAAGACTTAGCATACAAAGCCGCTCCACCCCCATACCAAAGGCATAGCCACTCACATCTTCATAGCCAACCGCCCTAAATACATTATCATCAACCATTCCACACCCTAGGACTTCAAGCCAGCCAGTATGCGAGCATACGCGACAGCCATTTCCTTGGCAGAATACGCAAGAAATATCCACTTCAGCACTAGGCTCTGTAAAAGGGAAAAATGACGAGCGAAATCGCACCTTAACATCGCCAAACATATAGTGCAAAAAGCTCTCTAGCACATACTTTAAATGCGCGAAATTTACCGCGCCCGTCTTATCGACCACAAGCCCTTCTACTTGATGAAACATAGGCGAATGTGTCAGGTCATAATCCCTGCGGAATGTCTCTCCGGGACAGATCATCTTAATAGGCGGCTTTTGATCAAGCATTGTGCGAATTTGCACAGGAGAAGTATGAGTGCGCAAAAGCTTATTATCGTGGAAGTAGAAAGTATCCTGCATATCCCTTGCTGGGTGATACTCTGGGAGATTGAGTGCTGAAAAGTTATGAAAATCATCTTCTACAAGCGGACCCTCGCATAGCTCATAGCCCATACGCGTAAAATACTCGATAATTTTGTCTTTTGTGTAGTTGATGGGGTGTCCTATACTGCGCTTGCTGCTTAGATTAAACAAGCTTACATCAATGCCCTGCGCACTTAAAGCAGATTCTAGCTCTTTAGATTCTAGCTCTATAAGCTTTGCTTGAAAATGCTCTTCAAACTCCTTGCGCAGGCTATTAAGCGAGGTGGCAAGCTGCTTTTTCTCAGCTTCTGGGAGAGATTTAAGCGTGCTGAAATACTCTGTTAAAATCCCCTTTTTTCCTATGGTTTCTATGCGGATTTGCTCTAAGGCTTGGGTGCTTTGCGCGGTGTGAAGCTTGTCAAATGTAGCTTGCATAGCCACTTGTGGATCACTTAGGCTACTTGGATTTTTTGGCATTCTCTCTCCTGTGGGTCTTGCAAGATGATATATTTAAGGGTTTAAGTTTGGCTTGTAAGCACTTCGGGCGCATTGTAGCGAGACAATCCTTAATATTTTATTGCCATTGTTTGTGTTGCTTACTTGCTTTGGCATAAATGAAGTGGAGAGCTGGGGATTTTAAAAGTGGATTCTAGCTAGCGGATAAAAGACTAGCTAGAATCTAAATATGCAAGAGTCTATATCATCTAAGGCTAGTTTGCTTGCCAGCCCCATTTTTTCCACACTTGTTCTGCACCTTTAGATCGCACAAAATCAATAAACTGCTGCGCTACATCTTTTTGCTTAGAAGTGTTGCTTACGGCAATTTCCGCTGCTCTGTAAATCACTTCATCTGCTTTAAGACTTACAAATGCCGCACTATCACTTCCTAAAGTATGCGCCCAATGAGACCAAATAATCAATGCATCAATGCTTTTATCTTGATTCCACTTCTCTACTGCTGCTTTAGAGTTTGGCGCATAAAACACGATATTTTTACGCAAAGTAGCGAGATTCTCTCTCTTACCCTTACGCAATGCAATATCTTCATACAATCCCACTTGTCCAGCACCATCAACAACCATCACCTTTACACCCTTTTGCAAAATATCATCAAAAGTTTTAATCTTTTTTGGATTACCGGGGCGCACGACAATCCCTGCTTGACGGATATTAAGCACTTGGATATTGTTTGTCTCAAGCTGCTTTGGTAGGGTTTTAATAAAGCCGTCCATCATTGATGAGTTACCAGAGAAGATAATGTCTGCATCTTTTTTCGCCTGCTCTATCCACGAAGGTGTAGGTCCAGCGACTACTTGGACTTTATGCTTTGTCTGCTCTTCAAACTGCTTAGCTAGCTCTTTGAGCACTGGAGCAGGACCGCCCGGACCATAGACCATTATATCTGCCTTTAATGCGCTCCCTAGAAGTAGTAGCGCACCAACACCGCACACTATGCGTTTTATTGGATCTCCTTGTAAATAATGTAAAGCGCGAAATGTAACAAATAAAAATTAATCACGCAATAAAGCCCTTTAGATTCTAGTAGAATCTACTGCCACGCATAAGGCTTTTTGCCCTTTAATTGGCGCAGTCGCTCCACTTCCACAAGCACTTGAATCACAGCGGTGAAAAATACCGGTGGGATCTGCTGGTCTAAATCCACATCTTTATAGAGACTGCGCGCTAGCTTTGGGTTCTCTATGATTTCTATGTCATTGTGCCTAGCGACATCTTTAATGCGGATCGCAAGATGATCAATGCCCTTTGCCACCACTCTTGGCGCGGAGTCTTTCTGCGGGTCAAAGGCGATTGCCACAGCATAGTGTGTAGGGTTGGTAACGACAACTTTCGCTTCTGGGACTGCACTCATCATACGATTCATTGCATTTTTGCGCATAATTTGCCGTATGCGTGCTTTTATCTCTGGATTCCCCTCGTGCTGGATAAACTCATCTTTGACTTCTTGCTTGCTCATTTTCAAGGTTTTTAAATACTGCCTGCGCTTTAGCACAAAATCAATCAATGCCATAAAGGCAAACACCCCAAGCATAGCCCCTATTAAAATCAAGCTTTTATCACGCCACCACAGCACCTGCTTCATCAGCTCAAAATGCGCGACTCCAGCAATATCGTGCAAAAATAGAGCCAAAATAATCCCCCCAACAACCAGTGCCACAAGGACCTTTAGCGTGATCATTCCTCCATCAACAAGCTTTTTAATAGAAAAGACATTTTTAAAGCCGCTAATGGGGTTGATCTTGCTAAATTTTGGCTTGATAGCCTTAAGTGTCAGCAAGAATCCAAACTGCATAACATTCCCTATCACGCTCGCCACTAAAAGCACCAAAAAAATGGGCAAAAGCATAATCCCAGCTGTGCCAACCAATGTCCAAATAATCTCCGCTACATCACCTTTGGTTATATCTTCTTTAGGGAATGTGATCGCATAAATGTAAATCCCCTTTAGCTTCTCTAGCCAAAATGGAAAAAGCACAAAAAGCACCGCAAGCCCCACAAACATCACCATAACCCCGCTGACCTCGGGGCTTTTAGCGACATTGCCCTCTTGTCTGGCTTTTTCTAACTTATGCGAGGAAGGGGCTTCGGTCTTCTCCTGCTCATCTGCCATCTAGCATACTCTTAGCTCATTATAAAGACTATCGCGCTCCACAGGGGTAAAGCCCGCATCTTTAATATGGTGGATAATCATCTCTTCACTCATACCGCCCTTAGACTTTGCTCCAGCAGCAGATTGTATGCTCTCAAGCTCAATAGTCCCGTCCATATCATCTGCGCCAAATTCTTGGGCTAGAAGCGCGACATTAGTGCCCAAAGTCGCCCAATATGCCTTAATGTGCGGAATATTTGTTAGCACGATTCGAGCAATCGCTATAGTTTTGATAATCTCCTGCCCACTTGGCGGGGTTTGGATATTGAGATAGTTGTTATCGCGCTGGTAGAGCAAAGGGATAAAGGCATTGAAGCCGCCATTTTTAGATTCTACTATTTGCCTATCGCACTGCGCATTGGCTAAACGCAGCATATGATCAAGCCTATGCTCTCTAGATTCTATATGCCCAAAGAGCATAGTCGCATTGCTCATTTTGCCAATGGAGTGCCAATGCGTGTGGATCTCAAGCCATCTACTTGAACTAACCTTACCAGAGCAGATATGCCTACGCACCTTTTCATCAAAGATCTCTGCCCCACCTCCGGGCATAGAATCCACCCCCGCGCGCGCCATATCTTCTAGCACTTTTTGATACCCAACCCCAAACTTCCTATCAAGGTAATCTACTTCCGCAGCAGTCATTGCCTTTAGGTGGATTTGTGGCACTGCGCGTTTTACCTCGGCAAAACAGGTCATATACCACTCATAGCTATAATTTGGGCTATGGGCTGAGACAATATGCACCTCTTTCGCGCCATTTTTGTGCGAAGCGATTGTTTGGGCGATGATTTCATCAATAGTCATTTCATAGGGGTTTGGATTCTTCCTGCTTGCTGAAAATGCGCAAAATTTACACACATCAGCACAAATGTTTGTGGGATTGATATGGCGATTCATATTGAAAAACACCTTTTTGCCATACTTTTTCTCTCGCAAGGCATTTGCCGCTTGCCCTAGGGTGAAAATATCATACTCATAGAGCCTTGCTAGCTCACTTGCGCTAAACTCTCTTCCTTGCAATACCTGATCTAATATATCCATAGCTCAATCCTTCTATAGCTTTTAGTCTCTACCAAATCCGCACTTCAGTTTTGGTGCTTTTATACAAGCTATCATCAGCCCCAGCCACATCATACTCTATGGCAAAGCCATACTTGATACTTGCTACACCACCCTTTTTAATCGATACGCTCTCATACGCTGCACTTGTGATAGGAAGCGCGCCTACTGCCACACTTGATCTTGGGGGGATCTTTTTGCTTAAACTTTGGTCAGAGACTAGATTGCCATCCATATATAACGCCCCATAGGTGATGGTTACAAACTCATCAGTAAGATTAGTGATTGTAAGGCTCACACTCCCTGATCCCACGCGAAATGCAGAGCTTACTAAGCGGATATGCTTGTCTTCCATACTCATTGACGGGACATTGACATTAGCTAGGATATATTGCGCTGGGGTATCGCCTTTATTGTTTTGTATATCCATATCTGCGCCATAGTTCATAAGCAGTGCGATCATCTCACTATTGCGCGAAGCAGTGGCATAGTGCAAGGCAGTATTACCGCGGATATTGTCTTGGATATTAGGATCTGCGCGGTGTTTTAGCAATGCTTGGGCAAATTTGAGATTATTAAACTGCACGACTTTATGCAGAGCAGTCTCTCCGTGTGATATGGCATTCACATCTGCCCCCCTGCGCAAAAGCAGATAGAGAATCTCCATATTATTCTTCCTAGAAGCATCATAAAGAGGCGTGCTACCACGAAGTCTAGCATCTACATCTGCGCCTAGATCCACGCCCTTTCTCACATCTGCATAAGTATTTGAAAAAAGCAAATAATCATAGCGATTCGCCTGCAAGAGCGCGCAAGCGGCGCATAATAGCAACAAGACTCTAGTAAATACCCTACCCTTGCCTTTCATCACAACTCCTTTGCCAAATGTATAGCAGCAAGCTCTTTGATCTGCTGATAAATGGCTTTAAAATCCACGCCATAAGTGCGGCACTCACTAATCGTGGTGAAAAAGTTTGTATCCGCACTAAATCTAGGCACAAAATGCCAATGCAAATGCTCTGGTATCCCCGCTCCAGCAACTTGCTTGATATTCATTCCCATATTTATGCCTTGCGCGCCAAATGCTTCTAGCAGGGCTATGCTTTTATGCGCTAGATTGCTTAAGTGCAAGAAGCTTTGCGTGCTTAGCGCGCTAGGTGAGTCGATATGCTCATAAGGGATTAGTAAAAAATGTCCGGGTGTGTAGGGGTAGCGGTTCATCACACCATAACACACTTCATCGCGGTAGAATACAAAGTTTTTCTCATCATCTTCTGCATTTAGTGCAATAGCGCAAAATGGGCAACCAGAATCCGTGCTTGTAAAATACTCACTTCTCCACGGGGCGTAAATATGCTGCATAAACACTCCTTATGTGATTTAGCCTTAAATGTAGCTTGGTGCATCATTGGCAAAATACACCAAATCCCCATTATTTACCATACCCTTTAGCACATTTTCTAGCTGGGTTTTGTCTTTTAAGATGACGCGCTGTGTGCGCTGCAATGTTTTAGCCATCATATCACTATTGCGCTCCCCTGTAATAATGGCTAGCTCAAAGACTTCATCAATGGCGCGCGCGAGCTTGTGATTAGACTCTTCATCACTTTCAATAAGTCCGGGCGTAACGATGACTTTTCTGCCTTGATAGAGACTGCAAAGTCGTATGCCCTCTAACATACCATTGATATTGCCATTAAAGCCATCATCAATGATTGTTTTGCCATTAGAGATAGAGAGATTGAAGCGGTGTGGGATTGGGGAGAGCTTTTTGACAAGCTTTTGGATCGTAGCGACCTTCATACCCAAGTAATGCGCCACCATCACTGCCACAGCGATATTATCGACATTAAATCGCCCAAGGATATAAGTCTCAAACTCCACCCACTCACCATCTAGTTCCATCTCAAAGCGCGTAGATTCTAAAGTCGTCTCAATATTGCGCAAAGGTGGCGGGTAGGTCTGTATAAGAGCTTGCTTGCTAGAATCTATATTGCTAGGTAGTGTGTTTTTCTCATAGACAAAGACCTTTTGCAAGCGGTTAGATTCTAGTAGCTCAAATTTTGTTTTTGCAATGGATTCTAGAGATTTAAAATACTCAATATGGGCATTGCCTATCTCGCCGATGACCCCAATTTGCGGGTGTAAAAGCGTGGCGATTTCTTTAATATCTCCTTGCATTCTAGCTCCAGCTTCAGCGATATATACATCTGTGCCAAAGGCTAGATTATTGTTAATATCTGCAACAATGCCTTTAAAAGTATTGATACTGCGGGGCGTGAAGTGGAGATTATACTGCCCTTCTAGAATCTGGGCTAAGAAGTTTTTGATACTTGTTTTACCAAAGCTTGCTGTGATCATAATGATCTTTAGGCTATGCATCATTGCTAGCTTATCTTTAGCTAGATTGATAAAATTGCGCAGCAAAATTGCTTCATAAATCTCGCAAATAAACGCCCCAAAGACAAAAGGCATAAGCCAGAGATAATACAACGAAGTCGCATCAAAGCCGATAAATATAACTTCATTGAGCACGGCAAAAATCGCAATAATCCCAAAAAATCGCCACACTCTAGGCGTGAAAACCGCCCTTTTATCAAGCTTAAATGCCCACATAATCAGCATAGGCAAATACACAAGATACAAATACGCATAAAACACCACGCCAAATCCAAGCGCAAAAAGTGTGAAAAACACCACAATAGGCAGTGCGAAATACCATAAATGCCATCGCCATTTATGGTGCTTGGTGATTACGCGAAGTGGGCTGTAGTTATACCACTGCAAAAGCGTGATAGTGTAGTAAGAAATCCCAAGTAAGAAAAATAATCGAGAAAATAGCTCTAAAATATGAATCATCAATTCTCCTATGTCAAAATCCTAAACTCACCAGCTAGCCACTCCTGCTTAAGCGTGCAAGGCTCGCTATGCACTTCTTGCACCTGCGCCCTGCTTGGTCCTACGCGCAAAGCCTGCAAAAATTGCTCCAAGCTCTCACTACTCCCACAAGCAAATATCTCCACACTCCCATCGGGGAGATTTTGCGTGCTACCATAGAGTGCAAGCTCATCAGCCTTCGCCTTAGCAAACTTCCTATACCCCACGCCCTGCACCTTGCCGCACACCTTAATATGCCACGCTTGTGAGTGATACATCGATTCTATCCTTGTAGCTTGATTGATGAAAAAGTAGTGATCCCCTTCTAAGACAAATAGCCTGCTACTAGGGATAAGTGCGTGGATTTGCTCCCCAGATTCTAGCGGCGTGGCTTTATCATCTCTGCCCCAAAAAATGCTGACATTATGCCTACACGCCGCAAATATAGGGGAGAAATCCTCATCAACCACACACTTAAAAATACTATACATTGTGGGATTAAGACTCTTAGCATCACTAGCGCGCAAAAACGGCAGGCGGATATGCAACGCCTTGGCGAGCTTAGCGCAAGCAATTTTGGCGCGGACTTTTAAAGGCTTTTTGCGGACAATGCCAGCGGAGCTAAGGAGAATAATGTCGCCAACGCAGCTAGAATCTAATTTGCCGCACATCACAGCCACCTTGCCGCCAAAGCTATGCCCTACAATATCCGCTCTAATGCCAAGCTCACGCAAAAATGCTAGCACGATATGGGCATAATCACTTGTGTCTAAAATCCTTAATTCCTGCGTGTCCAAGCTAGAATCTACTTTAGATTCTAGCTCTTCTCCATAAGGGCTAGCACCAAAGCCGGGCAAATCAATGTAGTAGTGCGTATAATCAGCAAAGCTCTTTGCAAATGCTTGGTGCATAAGCTCCTTATGACTCCCCCAGCCGTGTAGGAATACAATATTTCTAGGCTCTTGTGCCTTTTGGCAAGCTTGCTTGATATAGGCTATCTCAAGCGACTCCCCTAGATAGGTGATCCTACGACTTGCCATCACTTGCCTTTTGCTGCGCGGATTTTTTGCACATAGTTGTAAGTGATTTTGATAGGCTTAGATTTTGGCAAAGCTTGCGAGAGTGCTTGAATATGGCTTCCAAAATCCTCAAAGAGATAGTGCGCCATAGAGCCGGGGATTGGGTTGATTTCATTAAGATAAATTTCATCATCAATGACAAAAAAATCACATCGTATAAGCGCGCCTGCAAACATATCGCCATAAATGCGCTTAAAGGCTTCTTGCAGTTTAGATTCTAGCTCTTTATCTATGCTAGCTTGCTTCGCCTGCGTGGTGCGCGAAAAGTCTAAATACTTATCATCAAAGCTTAGAAGCTCTGTTTTCTTAGGCTCTTCAACCATAGAGAAGACTAGCTCCCCTTGGGCATTTTTATAGCCTGCCAAATTGTATTCCCTAACGCCCTTATAAAATGGCTCAATAAGTATCTCCCTATCATAGCTAAAGGCAGAATCTAGCGCGTATTCCATATCGCCTTGCTGCTCTACGACACTCACGCCTATGGAGCTTCCAAGTGTGGCAGGCTTTACAATAAATGGATAGACAAAAGAGCAGCGCACATCATCACCATAGCGATAATGCTGATATGGCAGAGTTTTTACCCCGATGTGTGCGGCGTAATTTTTGGTCAAAATCTTATTAAAGCTAAGTGCGCAGGCAGCCACTCTTGGTGCGATGAAAGGGAGCTTATAAAACTCAAGCACGCTTGAGATAATGCCATCTTCCCCATCGCCGCCGTGGATAAGACTTAGCACCACGCCTAGATCACTAAGCCTTTTACTCCCAAAAAGCCCCTTATAGCAAAGCCCCCCTAGAATCCACTCTAGCTGCTTGCATTGCTTATACTCCCCTGTGGCAAAGATTTTTGCCTGCATTTTATCTGCTGGGATAAGGTAGAGATGATGCCCACCATCAAGGAAAAGAAAATGCGCGATATTATCTCCTAGGACCTTTTTTAAACTAATAGCACTTACAATGCTAATCTCGTGCTCGAAACTCGCTCCACCAAACAACACACTAACCTTGCTCAATGTCTGCTCCTTAAAAATTAACTAAGTGTATAAACTAGATTCTACCTACTCACACGCACAGGGCAATAAATGCAAAAGTATAGCTAAAAGTTATAACTCTCTTGTTAGCATTTGGCAAGTTTAGCACCTTATGCCTTAAGATTCTAGCGTGCTTTTACTAGGCTGCTGCCATAGTGTATAAAGCAGCTTTATCATAATACTAAACACCACGCCCTCAATCATCGCTGCTAAGATAAAGGCATAATACACATCTTGCGTGATAGCGTGCCAATCAATGGCGATCTTTGCCGTGGCGACAAGGAAGGTCAGCGGCATAGAATCACTAAGGGCAAAGAGCGTTACATCTTTAGGACTGCGAAAATACTTAGCAAACGCCACATTTGCCGCTACAAGTCGTATCACAATCATTCCGCCTGCGATATACGCGCCATAGATGATATAGGTGGGATTAGAGATGATAAGTGCTAAATCAAGCGTGCTACCCACATAGATGAAAAATAGCGGGACAAAAAACCCAAACCCCACATCATTAAGCTTATGCACCAGCTCGTGCTTATAGGAGAAAAATATCGCCACAATCATTCCAGCTAAAAACGCCCCAAGAGCCGCCTCTAAGTCCAAAAACAGCACTAATGCCACTAGCACGATAAAGAGCATCATCACAAAGCGAATGTCCTGATTGCTCAAGTCGTTGTAGGGCATAATGTAGAGCTTAAGATTAGGAAACCACCAAAACAGAATCTTAAACAGCCAAAACAGCCCCACAATCGCCGCGATAAACGCGCAAAGCACCGCCAAGCTCTCATACAGCTGCCACGAATTCCCATAGTGGTAGAATCCACTTATAAGTGTAAGCGCGGCGATACTCACCACCTCTCCTACAACCCCCACGCGCAGCGCAAGCTCTAGCCACTGCTTATCCTTGCCATAGTCTTTGATAAGCGTCATAATCATACCAAGGCTCATCACCGGAAATGCCGCGATGAATATTTTATTAAGCCCAAGCACTAGCACCAGTGTGATTGATAGCCCATATAGCACGAAAAAATACACCAAAACATTGCGCAAAAACTTCTTCCCAAGATTTTGGAAGCCGCGCAAATCCACCTCCATACCGCATAAAAACATCAAAAACAAAAACCCAACCTTAGCCATTATCGCTAGGCTTTCACTCGCGTGAAATATCCCAAAATACAGCCCCAAGCAGCCTAGACACATCTCCACGACAACAACGGGGATCTTACTCGCTTTTGCCAAAATAGGCGCGATAGCAATAAGCAAAGCGATAATGGCAAAATTGAGAAAAATATCGCCTAAGATATGCTCCATTATCGCTCCTGCCCGCTAGATTCTACACCTTTGGCGCGATTACCAAAGGCTTCAATAATGGCTTCAATAATGGCTTTGGGGTAGAGCTTATGCTCTAGGGCGTGGATTCTACTCTCAAAGTCTTGTAGGCTCTCTCCTGCTATTTTTGGAAGCTTCTCTTGCATAATGATCGCCCCAGAATCTAGCTCTTCACTCACCCAATGCACACTAACGCCCCCAAAATCCTCTGTGCTATGAAAGCTCTCTGCTATGGCGTGCGCGCCTTTATGCAGCGGCAGGAATGATGGGTGGATATTGATAGCCCTAAATCGTTTGACAAACTCCACCCCAAGGATACGCATAAACCCAGCTAAAATCACTAAATCTATCCTATATTCTTCTAAGCATTGCGCCAAAGCCCGCTCAAACAACGCACGCGAGCCAAAGTCTCTGTGATCAATCACCTTGCACTCTAGCCCTAGTCTTTTACAGCGCGTGATCCCATAGGCGTTAGGATTATTGCTCATAGCTAGGGCGATATGGGGTGCTAGATGATATGGGCGCAGGGCGGCAGTGATTGCGTGCTTTTGGGCAATGATGTTTTCTAAATTACTACCGCTACCGCTAAATAGTATTGCTACGCGCACCTGCGCTAATCCCTGATCCTGCATTCTCTCTCTTTGCTGCTAAGCTATAAAAGCGCACATTATAGCAAAATTCCACTCTCTGCCCTAAAACCACTCCACAGCCAAGCAGTAAGCCTGTTAAACAAAAATCATTTATGCGTAGTTGTAGTGCGCTTACATTAAAGTGCTAGAATCTAGTCCGCACTCTATAAGGGCAGATCGCGCTAGATTCTATACTAGATTCTACTTTGAGATAGAATCTAGCTAGCTAGCCACTCATACGCAAACACCCCCCACACCAGCACCACAAACACCAAGCTCAAAAACTGCGCCGCACTACCCATATCTTTTGCCTTTTTAGCAAAGGGGTGGGGCTCTATGCTTGTGTGATCGATCGCATTTTCTATGGCTGAGTTAAACAGCTCCACAATCACGCAAAGCACTCCGGGCAAGATCAAAAGCACCTTTTGCGCAAAGCCTTCCCCCAGCCATAGCCCAAGAGCCAGCCCAAGAGCAGCCACCAAAACCACTTGGCGAAACCCCTGCTCCTCTCTCCACGCAGCCAAAATCCCATCTTTAGAATACAAAAACGCATTGCGCACGCGACTTAAGCCGCCTTTGCCCTTTTGTGCGTTGCGCTTGGAGCTATCCACGCTAGTCCTTTTTAGATTCTACCTTGGTAGAATCTAGCGGCACTTCTTCAAAGCTAAATGTAGCCCTAGATTGCTGCAAAGACAGCACAGGATTATGCAGCCACTCCCCAAGAGATAGAGAGCTATCAGTATTTATCTCATTATGCTTTAGCTCATAGATTACGCCATTATTCTCACCCAAAACCATAGCCACTAGCCCATCAACCAATGGCTCAAGACTCTGTGCTTTCCCTTTAGTATCGCTTAGCAAAGCGATATACATTATAAAGGTTTTCATCGACTGCAAAGAGCGAGCTAGATTTGCGTGCTGCTGCTGGTAGGCTTGGGGCTCTAGCTCTTTGCCTTGCGCTAGCCTTGCGATAATCGCAGAAGCAAGATCCCTAGGCTCTAGGGATAGCTTAGCACTTTTAAATAGCACAGGCGTTTGCGTTAAGACCTTTTGGCTATCTTCTTCATACGCCTTAATCATTGAAGCAAGCGCATCGCTAAAATGCGCAGGAGCTTGCTCTAGCATAGCACCAACCCCAGCTTGCATACCCCACGCAAAGCTATAGGATAAATTCTCCCCCTTAGCCAAACAAGTAGCAGTAGTATCCATTATATCTACATCTTGTGCTTGCTCACTTTTGCCAAGCACTCCGCTAATGCTACAATCAAGCGATTTTGGCAATAACACATTAGAGAAATCCACATCTTGTGCTAGCACGCCAAAAAGCAGTGTCAAAAGCTCTTCCCCAGCAAATGACATTTTCTCACTCACTAAGCGAACACTCCCTTGATTTTGCGTAAATTGCCCCACTTCTAAGCGCACATTTTCTAGCTTCATATCTTCAAAGCCCACGCTAGAAGACTTGCAGGCTATTTGCTTAAGCCCGCTGCAGCTAAATGGCTCATAGGAAAACTCTGGCATAGACTCTTGCAGTGCTTGTAGCTGCGTATTGATACTATCTTCTATATTGCCTTTAAGTCTATGGCTCATCACAAAGAGCAGCACAAGCAGTGCTACTATCACCACGCCACCAAGCCCTAAAATCCCTATAAACACCCTTTTCATATCGATCCTTTGCAAGTAGATTCTAGCGATCTAGCCAATAATCTCACGCGTGCCCTTTGCATTAGGCGCGGACAAAAAGCCCTGCTTCTCTAGCTCTTCTACAAGAACCGCGGCTTTATTGTAGCCTATACCAAGCCTGCGCTGAAGATTGCTAATGGAAGTCTTGCCATCAAGCTTCATTGCCCTTTTAGCTTCTGCAAGTAAGTCGCCTTCATCACCATTATCACTCTCACTCTCCGCACGAAGTGCATTAGAGTCTGCTAGGAAGCTCGAGTCATACTGCACTTCTCTTTGCTCGCGGATAAAATCGACAATGGATTCTATCTCATCTTCACTCGCCCAAGGCGCGTGCAAGCGCAGCACGCCACCACCCCCACCAAGAGAAAAGAGCATATCGCCCTGCCCTAGGAGATTCTGCGCGCCTTCAGCATCTAAAATCACGCGAGAGTCCATTCTCGAGCCGACCTTGTAGGCAATTTTTGCTGGGAGATTGGTTTTAATCAGTCCTGTTACGACATCGACACTTGGTCGCTGTGTAGCTACGATTAAGTGCAAGCCTGCCGCCCTACCCATCTGCGCTATGCGAATGATTGAGCCCTCCGCCTCCTTGCCCCCTGTCATCATAAGATCTGCTAGCTCATCGATAATGATGACAATAAAGGGCAAAATCTCGCCCCCCTCACTCCTAGCTTTAGCATTGTAGCCATCAATGGTTTTTGTCTTAATGGCTTTCATCATCTCATATCTGCGCTCCATTTCTCTAGCGACATTATTAAGCGCGATGATCGCCTTTTTGGCATCGGTGATGATGGGGGTTAGTAGATGTGGGATTTCTTCATAGAGACTAAACTCTACTTTCTTGGGATCGACCATTATTAGGCGCAAATTATCCGGGGAGTTGCGATAGAGCAGAGATAGAATCATCGCATTAAGCCCCACGCTTTTCCCGCTCCCTGTTGTGCCTGCGATAAGCAAGTGTGGCAGCTTCTGCAAGTCTGTAACAAACGGATTCCCCACAATATCCTTGCCTAGCCCTAGCACAAGCGGTGAAGAAGAGCTCTTAAACACTTCACTCTCCAAAATCTCACGCAAATAAATCATCTCTTTTTGTGAATTTGGCACTTCAATGCCTACGACATCTTTCTCCGGTATGGGGGCTTGGATACGGATTGAGCGCGCACTTAGTGCCATAGCAAGATCATCACTTAAGCTTTGGATTCTACTGACTTTGACATTAGGAGCTGGGCGAAACTCAAAGGTCGTAACCACCGGACCCGAGTAGATCCTAACCACATCGCCATCGATTTTAAAGACCTTAAGCTTGGTTAGGAGATTTTGGATCTTTTGATCAATCTCGCCTTCTTCAAAGCTTATTTTCTTATCTTGTGCGGGCTGCAGGAGTGTCGTAGGGGGCAAGGTGTAGTCCTTAGGGCGCGCTAGCTCACCACGCTCTAAACTCTCTAAATGCTGCGCGCTAGATTCTAGGCTTCTTGCTATGGTGGGCTGCGTTTTTTGGCTTAGAGCAGAGCTAGAATCTAAGCTTAACTCTAGTGGGGAAGTGGGCTCTAGCTCTGGCAAAGAAACCTGCGCCCCTGCACTCTCATCTATATCCTTAGCCCTAGAATCTAAGCTAGGTTCTAGGGGGCTTGCCTGCGTGTTTGGGTTTATCTGGCTAGATTCTAGGGGGCTAGATTCTAGGCTAGGCTGGCTTGTTGTATGTGCCATTACACTAGAATCTGGCGCGATACGATCAATGGCAGGGGAGTCGATGGCAGAGGGGTTGATGATAGGTGGGCTTGCTACTTCATCAAGCTGGCTTAGACTTTGGGGGTTGATAATCTTTGTGTGGTAAGTGGAGGCTTCTTGTAGTAGCACTTCTTGCTCATACGCCTTAGCGCGAGATATTGCTTGCCCCACATCAATGCGCAGCACTTCGGTGTTTTTGTCTGCTTGCTGCCTATCCACAAGCCGCACCATCGTCTTATAGCGCGCTTCATTTTGCTCTTTTGCGCGGTTTTCTCGCTCTTCATTATGATAGAGCACAACTACTTCTTTCTCATCAAACTCCGGCTCTTCTCTATGTGCTTGCTTACATTCTTGGCTAGAATCTAGCGTATTTACCTGCGAGTGTGGCTGGGTAGTAGGCTTGTAGCTTTGATGTAGCTGTGCAGTGGGGCTAGATTCTACTTGAGCTTCCACTTTAGATTCCACCCTAGATTCTGTTTGGGGCGGCTCTTTTACACTAGAATCTCTATCAAACTGCTTGATTGATGGGGAGGCAAAGACCTTTTCTAGCCACGAAGCTAAAGCGTGGTAGTAGTCCTTAGCTCGGCGCGCGATATGGGGAGCGAGATAGCTATATGCCTCTTTTACATTGCGTGTAAGATAGCGGGCAAGTGCTACTATGGCTTTTTGCAAAGACCTTTGCACAGCGATAACCTGCATAGGTAAAAGCAAAAGCACGCCAGCATAAAAGCAGCCAAGCACCAAAATCCACACCCCAAATACACCAAAGCTTGGCGTGATTTTTGCGATGAGAATCTCGCCTAAAAGCCCTTTGCCAAGCCAGAGTGATTGCAGCAGTAGCACCCCTAGACTTATAAGCAGCACCGCTATGATGATTTTCAAGCGTCTTGCGCTAAGTGTGGAGTCTTTATAGAGCGCGTAAGCAGGGTATAAGAAAAATAGCAAATACACATAGCCCAAATAGCCAAACCACGAGAGATTAAGCAGCGCAAACGCTCGCCCCATTTCACCCATACTACCACTCTCGCCAAAAATAGTCGCTAAAGTTAGGATAACAAACAGCGCACACCAAGCGCATAAGATATAGATTTTTTTAATGGTCTATCCCTTTTAAGCAAATTTTTTTTAAAGATATTATAGCATAATGCACAAAGACTTCGTTTTGTTCAAGGGGGTGTAAATGCACGGGAGAATCAGCCGCTATTCTATGGCGACAGGATCTGGTGTTGTTACCAACTATTCCAAAAAAATCTTTGAGCTGCGCAAGGAGCATTGGCACGATCGCAAGCTTTTGCCAGCAGCGGGAATGTATGTAGAATTTAGACTTGATGAGAGTGGGCATATCGTAGATGCACATAGCTCTGCATATCAAGAGTTTGGCGCGGACTCACTCATCAAAGAAATGGACTTTTGGAAGACAGACACTGATGAAGAGCTACGCACAAAAGAGACGGACCTGCGCAACCAAATCGCAGAAAATATCTTTAAGCAGACAAACTACCTAGAGATGAAGAGCATTGAAGCATCTGTATCTGTGGAAGACTGCTTGAGAGAATACTTCACCCCAGAATCTAACTCCATTAAATTCTCGCTTGCAGACATAGAAGAAATCGCCCCAGAAAACCAGCTCAACTACCTAATCGTGCGCCGATTTCTCTCAAAAGCTATGGACTATCTAGTGTATTGTGATAAAAACATCACGCCAGATGTGTTTGCTAGCGACTTGCAAAAGGTCAATAATCTCGAGTATTCCTACAAAGCCCTAGTCCAAAGCGCAAACCTAAAGCCAGAATCTATCTACCAAGATATGTTTTTAGAAAAGCAGCTTCACTACCGCGGCGCGATCAAGGCGATTTTAGGCATTAAGGAGAAGACTATCCAGCTACGCAATAAGGCGAAATTCTGTATGAATGAAGTGCGCAAGCTTAGGAATCAAATGGAGCTTAACAAAAAGGACTCCACACTGCCAGCCAAGCTTGAGACGCAAAAGACCATTATGGCAAAGGCAGAAGAAGAAGTCAAAATCCTAACAAGCTGCCAAGAGCGGCTAGAGACAATCACCAAAAACTTTAGAGAAAGCTACTTGAATGAGTTTAGCGAGACATTCCACAAAATGCATAACGACCTAGTCGATCAAACGCGCGAGGCACTCAATCTTGTCGCCACGGCACTTGATAATAAGATGTGGAAAATCGGTATGGCTTCTACCTCTGTGCATAATAACTTCTTCAAGCACGACATCAATAATCCCTACTGCACGATGACTTTCTATGGGCAGTATCTCAAGCGACTTGATAAAAACAAGCTCGCTGATAACGAAAAAACCGGCTACAACTACTTCCACAAATACAAAAAGCAGCACGAAAAGCTCTTTTTAATCTACACCACCAACCAAAAGCTTGAGATGTATCTAAAGCTTCAAATAATGTCCGCTTCTAAAGAATATAGTGTCGTAATCGCTAAGACTGATGGAGAGTTTCTCTCACATATCAACTCCCAATCATTTGAGCTAGGCTATATCGACCCATTTATCCGTGGTAATCCAAAGCAGCTTGTCGAAGATGCCAAAACTTCTAAGCATAATAAAACCACCCGTTTTGTCGTCATCTCCCAAAAGCAAGCCCAGATTCTAGCCAACAAATAATCCCACACGCGCGCTAGCTAGAATCTAGCCTGCGAGCTATGCCACTTATGGATTTTAGTGTGCTCGATAAGATTGAAGGATTATAATAATGATAAAAAAGCTTTTTTCTCCCATTGTCGCTGTGCTTGAGTGTATCACCAAATACTTCAAAGCCTTTGTATTTTTGCTTATTGTAGCACTGCTGTTACTTAGCACAAGAGAGCCCACCCAGCACCCAAACCTAGCCAGAATCCACCTTAAAGGCGCGATTATGGACTCTAGTATGCTACGCACACAGATCGAAGATCTGCGCAATTATCCTAGCTTGCAAGGCGTGCTACTAGTGATTGACTCTCCGGGTGGGGCAGTTGGAGCGAGCGTGGAGATGGCTGACCTTATCCAAGAGCTTGCTAGCACAATGCCTGTTGTCGTGCATACAGAGAGTGTTATGGCAAGCGGGGCATACTATGCAGGAGCTTACGCAAGTAGAATCTATGCTAATCGCGGCGCGCTTATTGGCAGCATTGGTGTGCTATTTAGTGGTGCAAATATCAAAGAGCTACTGAGAAAAATCGGCTATGAGCCACAGGTAATCGCTGCTGGCGAGTATAAAGAAGTGGGCGCATATTACCGCGACTGGACACAAAAGGAGCGCGCCTATATAGAAAACCTTATCCAAGAAGAGTATCAAACCTTCATCACCGATGTCGCAAAAGCACGGAATTTAGAGCTAAAAGATTCTAGCAAGTTTGCGCAAGGCAAGGTGTTTAATGCCGCCAAAGCCAAAGAGCTAGGACTCATAGATGATGTGATGTCCCGCAATCAAGCCATAGACAAGCTTAAAGAGCTAGCCAAAGTAGAAGATGCAATATGGCTGCAGAAAAGCTCGTGGCAGAGCTATATCGACACACTTGTAGAATCTAGTGCCAGCAAAGTATTAAGCGCAATGCTTGGGATAGGCTTACGATGAAGCATATATTGCTTATTAGCACCAAAGATAGAAGCGGTCTCATCTATCAAGTCTCTAGGATTTTGCACGAAGCTGGGCTTAATATTGAGAAAAATGACGAGTTTGTCGATAGGGAAGCAATGCTGTTTTTTATGCGCACACAGATTGCCGGCGCACTAGATTCTAGAGAAATCCTGCTCTCTTTACGCCAAGCTCTTGGCGACAAAGCGCACATTACATTAAAGCCCGTTACACAAAAATCCCTAATCATTCTTGCCACCAAAGAAAACCACTGCCTAGGCGATTTGCTTCTGCGCTATGAGAGCGGCGAGCTAAATGCCCATATCCAAGCAGTCATCGCTAATCACAACGACCTAGAAGCCCTTGTGCGCCGCTTTGATATACCATTTTACTGCATAGAATCTAGTAATGATAGAGAAGCTCACGAGCAAGCACTTAGTGGCATTATTGATCGCTACCACCCAGATATAATCGCCCTTGCCAAATATATGAGAATCCTTTCCCCCGCGTTTGTGGCACGCTATCAAGGGCAGATGATCAATATCCATCATAGCTTCCTTCCCGCATTTATCGGTGCTAATCCTTACAAGCAAGCCTATGAAAGGGGGGTGAAAATCATCGGTGCAACGGCGCATTTTGTTACCCAAGAGCTTGATGAAGGACCAATTATCGCGCAAGATATTATTAAAATCGATCACACATATAGCTGGCAAGATATGCAAAAAGCCGGGCGCAATATTGAGAAAAGCGTTTTTGCTCACGCACTTGATCTTATCTTGCACGATAGGGTGTTTATCAACGGCAACAAAACCATTGTGTTTTAGATTCTACAATGGGCTAGCTAAACCCAACACATACCAACATAAAGGAAGCTTATGGATTATCTACACATTATCGGGGGTGCCAAGCTACACGGGCAAGTGCAAATCTCCGGAGCCAAAAACGCCGCACTCCCCCTACTCTCTGCCGCACTTTTATCTAGCACCCCTGTGAAGATCGACAATCTCCCAAATGTCGCTGATGTCAAAACTCTAGCAAAGCTTTTGGAGCACTTAGGTGCCATAGTTAGCTGGGATAGTGCGCATAGTGTGGAGCTTGATGCAAGCCACATTATCCACACTAAGGCAATTTATGACATTGTGCGCAAAATGCGTGCCTCAATCCTTGTGCTTGGACCACTGCTTGCGCGCTGTGGGCATTGCGAAGTAAGCTTGCCGGGTGGCTGTGCTATTGGCGCGCGTCCTGTGGATCTCCACATAGCTGCTATGGAAAAAATGGGCGCACAAATCACTATCCAAGGGGGCTATATTGTAGCTAGTGCTCCAAATGGACTAAAAGGTGCGCAAATCGTGTTTGACAAAATCACCGTAACAGGCTGTGAGAATGTCATTATGGCAGCTGCTCTTGCTAAAGGACGCACGCAAATCATCAATGCAGCTAGAGAGCCTGAAGTAGTCCAGCTGTGTGAAGTGCTTATGCAAGCAGGCGTGGAAATCCAAGGCATAGGCTCTTCAGTATTAGAAATCCAAGGCACAGATAGAGAGCCACTTAGATTCCAGCCTTTTTCTGTCATACCAGATAGGATTGAAGCAGGCACTTATCTCTGCGCTGCTGCAATTACAAATAGCCAAATAAAGCTTACAAATGCTAATCCCAGCCACCTTGAAGCCGTGCTTGAAAAGCTCCGCCAAATAGGCTTTAAGCTAGAATCTACAAATGATTCTATTAGCATTTTCCCAGCAGCCAAACGACAAGGCTTTGAAATCATCACCACAGAGCACCCCGGCTTCCCTACCGATATGCAAGCGCAGTTTATGAGCCTAGCGACCCAATGCCAAGGCACAAGTGTCATACAGGAACGGCTCTTTGAAAATCGCTTTATGCACGCAAGTGAGCTACAACGACTTGGAGCAAACATCACACTTAAAGGCAACACTGCCACTATCATTGGCAACGATGAGCACAATCCACTTGTAGGTGCAGATGTGATGGCGACAGATTTGCGCGCTTCTTCAGCCCTAGTGCTTGCTGGGCTTGTGGCACAAGGTAGCACCAATGTGCATAGAATCTACCACCTTGATCGAGGCTATGAGAGTTTGGAGCAAAAGCTTAGCGCACTTGGTGCAAATATCACTCGTCAAAAAGAGTAAGTATAGTCTCTTTAAACAAGCCCTGATAACTTGGTCAAAATATTGTAAATTTTGCGATTTTGTTTAAAAATTATTTAACCAAAGATTAAAGTAAAATTTAAGTGTTTAGCGTTACAATCGGTGTTTCAATAAAGTCAAAAGGAGAGAGTATGGCTGAAGTCAAAAGACGCGATTTCTTAGGCTTGACGCTTGGTGGCGTCGCCGCTGTCGGCGGTATCGCCTCCCTAATCGCTATGAAAAAGACTTGGGATCCATTGCCAAGTGTTGTTTCTGCTGGATTTACGACAGTTGATCTAGGCAGTTTGCAAGAGGGAGAATTTGCCCAAGTAGAGTGGAGGGGCAAGCCAGTATTTATCATAAGAAAGTCTAGTGGTGATGGGTTTGATGATCGCCGAGACTTTAAGATTGGCGATAATGTCTATACGCTTGGCTTACAGGTTTGCACGCATTTGGGCTGTATCCCGCTATACAAATCAAGTGAAAAAGAATTTCTCTGTCCGTGCCACGGCGGTAAATTCACTATCGATGGTATCAATGTCGAAGGCACACCACCTCCACGCCCATTTGACATACCACCTTTTAAGGTAGAGGGTATGACTCTAACGCTGGGCGAGGCTGGGGAAGAATACAACAAAATGACCGCACTGGCATAAGGAGAGAAAATGGCAGAAATTAAAAAAGCAGACGGGCTTGTTGATTGGCTTGACCAACGACTTGGTGTGAAAAAGTTTCTCCAAGTGATGATGACGGAATATTGGATTCCAAAGAATATCAATTTTCTTTGGGCTATGGGTGTGCTACTTCTTACACTATTTACACTACTTGTAGTAAGTGGTTTGTTTTTGCTGATGTATTACAAGCCTGATGTCAATATGGCATTTTATAGTGTAAATTACACGATTATGCAAGAGGCTGATTATGGCTGGCTGTGGCGACATATCCACGCGGTGGCTGCAAGTATGATATTTGTGATTATTTATATCCATATGTTTGTAGCCATCTATTATGGCTCTTATAAAAAAGGGCGTGAGATGGTATGGATTGGTGGTATGCTGCTTTTTGTCGTGTTTTCTGCAGAGGCATTTAGTGGCTATATGCTTCCGTGGGGACAGATGAGCTATTGGGCAGCAACTGTTATCACCAACCTTTTTGGCGGTATCCCCCTAATAGGTGATGATGTGGTTGAGTGGATTCGTGGGAATTACATTGTAGCCGATGCGACCTTGACAAGATTTTTTATGCTGCATGTTGTTTTGCTTCCCGTTGTTATTATGCTCCTTATTGCATTCCACTTTTACTCTCTCCGCTTCCCGCATGTAAATAATCAAGCTGGTGAAGAAATAGACTTCGAAGCAGAAGCGAAAAAATATCAAGAAGGCAAGAAAAAAGAAGCCAAAGTGATCCCATTCTGGCCCGTATTTATGTCTAAAGATATTTTTGTAGTTTGTGCATTTATGGCACTATTTTTCTACCTTGTATGCTACCACTTTGACTTTGCTATGGATCCAGTGAATTTCGATCCAGCAGATTCTCTTAAAACTCCACCACATATTTATCCAGAGTGGTATTTCCTATGGAGCTATGAAGTGTTGCGCGGCTTTTTCTTTGATGTTGGACCAATTAAAGCTGCTGACATTGGTCTTGTAGCATTTGGTGTGGCACAGGTAGTGTTTTTGCTTCTCCCTTGGCTTGATAGAAGTCCTGTTGTGCGCCCAGCCCATCAACGCAAAGGATACTTTGTATGGTTCTGGTCGCTTATAGTTGTGCTTATTGTGCTCACCGTGTATGGCAAGCTACCACCAGAGGGCATTAACACTTACATTGGCTTTGTTGCTTCTATTGCATTTTTGCTTCTTATCTTTGTTGCGCTTCCACTTATTACAATCAACGAGCGTAAAAATTCAAGCTGCTGTGGGCAGTGCGGCAATGCAGGAGGTGCAAAATGAGAGAGCTAAAAATCCTAGCAATCCTAGTTGTTGTCGTGGGCGTAATATATTGGGGTGTAGAGCCTTTAGCGCATAGCATTATGCACCCTAAAGTTGCCGATGCACAATATGACTATATTAAAGCAAATGCCGATGATGTGGCAGAGCTAAAAGCTACAATCGCAAACCTTGAAACAGAGCTTCAAAGTGCGCGCAATGCAAATGATGCGATCAATATCGAGCGTTTGGAGAAAGAGCTTGCCAAAAATCAATCCTATCTTGCTTCTATTGAAAATTTCTGGAAGGAAATAGACCTAAGTAAAGGCAATGCGCAGGCTGGACGAGCTCTTGTAGAACAATGTCTCGCCTGCCATACTATTGACTCTCAAAAGCTCGCTCGCTCTAGCGGACAAAGCAATGCTGATGTATCTGCTGCTTATGGTGTAACCCCCCCAGACTTGTCCAATATCGCTGCTGTATTTGACCACACCTACTTGGCACACTTCTTAAAAGATCCGGTGTTGGCATCAAAACTTTGGCATAAAGATGGACTTGCCTACCCTATGCCACCCTACTCATATCTTAGCGATCAGGAAATTGCAGATATTATTGCATACTTCGCATCAATTGCGCCAAAGTCTCTAAATGATAAGCAAGTGTTTGAGCAAGCGTGTGCGCGCTGCCATAGTGTAAGCTACGATAATCTTGCAAGCACAAGTGATCCACAAGATCTCAAGCGATACCTTGGGACAAAAGTCCCAGATCTTTCAATGATGATTCGATCTCGTGGAGAGCACTACCTAAGCAACTTTATCAATGATCCTCAAAGACTATTGCCACAGACTGCAATGCCTAGGGTTGGTGTTACAGAGCAAGCAGAGAAACAAATTGTCGCATACCTAGACTCTGTAGGAGATAGCAAAAAACACGAGCGCAATGCACTTGGATTTAAGATTATTATATTCTTCCTTGTTATGACAATTCTTGCATACCTATGGAAGCGTAAAATATGGAGTGATCTCCACTAGTATATACTCGCTGCATAGCAGCGAGCTATCTCAAACACAAATCCACACTAGAATCTAGCAAGTCATTTGCATAAACTACAAAACAATCTCAAAGCCACACAGCCAATCTGCCAAAATCAAAAATATCTAAACACACACTTTCAAAAATCTTGCTTGCTTTAAGCTGTTTTTTTTTTTTTTTTTTTTTT
>OWJG01000301.1_pt1 | contig 40749 bp, 28 predicted proteins | sample 1732781 | NCBI WGS metagenome assembly OWJG01 (sample SAMN05065753, study PRJEB22554) | human gut metagenome | biome: ENVO:2100002; feature: ENVO:00000062; material: ENVO:00002003 | host: Homo sapiens | place: USA | reverse complement strand
ACCAAAGGCTCGCAAAGGGCGATGAACCTGCTGTTTGCCATCCGTGACATTCAGCGCCGAACAGGTCGTGACCTTGGGGCTACGTTTCTGTCGGGTACAGTGGTGGTAAATGCACTGACCGAACTATATGTGATGTTCAAGTATTTGCGTCCGCAGGAGCTTCAACGGCAACGGATTAGCTGTTTCGATGCATGGGCAGCCATATTCACAAAGAAAACGGCAGATTATGAATTGAACGTGACAGGCTCGGTGAAGCGCAAAGAGCGTTTTCGTACTTACATCAAAGTACCGGAGCTGGCAATGTTCCTGCGTGAGATTACGGATTACCGTACAGCCGACATGATAAATCTTGATGTGCCTGAGAAGAACGTGCGTTTCCTCTCTTATCCCCCGACAATCGAGCAGGAGGAAATGATAGGACGCTTGGTATCTTTCGCCGGTAGCGGCCAGTGGGAGGACTTGGGGCTTGACGTTCCGCAACCCGACAACCTCGACAAGGCGAAAATGTTGGTTGCGACCAATGTAGCCCGAAAAATGGCTCTTGATATGCGCTTGTTGGGTTGCAAGTTCAAGGATGATGCCGATAACAAGGCTTCTATCTGTGCGAGGACAATCTATGACTACTATATACGCTCGAATGACAATCGGGGTACACAGTTCGTGTTCAGCGACCTTGGTACATACAAACCGAACGAATGGAACGTATATACCGACATCAAAGAAAAGTTGGTACGGCTCGGTATTCCTGCTGATGAAATACAGTTTATCCAATGCGCCACTACCGAGAGGGCAAGAAAAAAGCTGTTTGAAGAAATGAACAACGGCAAGGTGCGAGTTCTTTTTGGAAGCACGACCATGTTAGGCACAGGTGTGAACGCCCAGCAAAGGGCTGTGGCAGTGCATCACCTTGAAATACCTTGGCGACCTGCTGACATGGAGCAACGAAACGGCAGGGCAATACGCAAAGGCAACACCGTAAAGCTGTGGGGTGGCAATGTGGTAGATGTCGTAATTTATGGTACGGAAAAGACCCTCGACGCCTACAAATTTAATCTGTTGAAAAACAAGCAGATGTTTATCAACCAAATTAACAACGGCACAATCGCCGTGCGCCGTATCGACGAGGGAGGCATGGATGAGGACAGCGGTATGAACTTTGCCGAGTTCGTGGCTATTCTGTCAGGCAATAACGACTTGCTGAACAAGACGAAGCTCGACAACAAGATTATGCAGCTTGAAAAGGAACAGGCTATTTTCAAGAAAGAACGCATCCGTGCCGAGCGTAAAATAGCTGCCGGTCAGGGAGAAATCGAAAAGGCAAAGCGCACAGAGGCCAATCTCATGAGGGATTTGGAATACATCAACTCGTATAATGGGACAAAGGCAACTCTGCTTTTGAACTTGCCGCAAGCCACTATCGAGGAAGTAGGCCGGGAGTTGCACCGTATCGCCAAGACCTACCGCAACGAAGCGTATGGCACAGTTGGCACGTATGCAGGGCTGAACTTGTTGGTGCGTAGTGAGTACAGCATAGACGGTACATTTGACCGCAATACATTCTTTGTAGAGGGTATAAGTGGATTGAAATACCGATGCGGCCTAAGTGGTGCACTGCCGCTTGGTTTCGTTGAGTCGGCACAATATCCGCATGGAGCATTAAGCAAATTGCCCTCTCTTATCGAGAAGCAACAAAAGGCGGTAGAGCGGATAGAAAGCGAAATTCCTACATTGCAGGACATCATTTGTCGCCAGTGGAGTAAAGCCGATGAACTGTCAAGGCTCAAACAGGAATGTAAGGAACTTCAACACAGGATTGATGAAAGCCTGAAAGAGACCGGACAACCGCAGGCAGCCAAACACGAAGCTATTGCCGAAGCTGCTTGAATAATCATAATTTCAACCGTTCCCTCTGCATGGTCGTGATGACCGGGCAGAGGGATTTTTTGCGCTCCGGTCTGCCGACGGCTCTACTCTTTTATGGCATCCTTCCTCCCTTTATAGCCTCCCGATTCCCCGCCGCCACCCGTTTTCATTTATAGCCCTCATATCCTCTATTTTAGCCTAATAGGAATAATGGTCTTTCATCGCACATCCGTTTTTTACGATACGCCATTTTTAGCTTCTACATTGGCATCAATGTATCACTTTAGCCTTCACACCTCCTAATAGCTTCAATCAAGACATCTTTTAACCTTATGAAGGCAAGTTTATCCACTCCTTTTGATATACTGATTTCATTATCGACCAAATCTTTCAGTTTGAGTAAACAAGGAATATCTGCCTTATATCTGTCTCCCACATCTTGTAGGTCATAGTCAAAATTATAATGATAAGCAAGAAATTGCGTAAAAGCATTTCTGCTTTTATTGCTTAGTTTGCAGATAGCATCAAAAAGAGCATTGGCATCTTCAGATGCAAATATCGCACGAAGTTCGTATGTACAACTTTTATCTGGATAAGGCAATCTGTCTATAATTATAAGTTCCTCTACTGTTCCTTCAGTCAAATTACGCAGTGCTTTTTGCATTTGATCCGGCAACTCTTTTATCTTTGATTTCACCTGCTGCAAGAAATAGTCCACAATATCATCTGTTATTGGAGTCTTGGAATCTGTGGTTACATAATTACATCCACTAATAAAAAGCCCTCTTAGCTGATAAAGTTCCTCTAAACTGGTTCGACTATTAATCATTTCTGCTATTCTCTCTTTTATTGAAGAGATGTGAGGCTTTATATCAGAAAAAATGCCAATAGCGTCAAAATACGATAGATACGCAATACTATAACCAAGTTGATAAGCGTCTTTTATCTCTTTATCCAATATGGCTTTTATAGTAGCCTGACAAATACTTTCAAGTTTTTGCTGTTCCATGTCGAAAAAGCCGGATAGCATTTCCCAAGGTTTTAGCTCTTTTTGCTTATCCTTTATTTCCGTAACAATAAATTCTACAAGTGGAGCACCTGTGATAATATATTGTATAATAGCCGTAACATACTCCGGATTTAAGACATTATAAGTTAACCCCTTGTTCAAAGATTGATATTTTTCCCTTAGATGCTGTATCCTTTGCTTATCCTCATTATCATCTTGGAGTAGTGAAATCTGACAATCTCTACTCCAATTACAAATTAACTCTTTGTTCTCACTATTATTATACTCTGCATACACAGCAATAAATGACCCAAGGATATTTTTAAGAAAGATATTATCCTTTTCAATCAGTTCGGAAGGAAGTTTGTTTAAGTGGCTTTTAAAATCATACAAGCATTGTCTCAAAACCCGTAAGTTATCGGATTTTGTACACATAAAACAGGCAATAATGAAATCACGCATTTCTTTCAAATAATCGGATACCGGTACTTCGTCAAGGAAGTATTCGATGGCTTCTTCTATATCGGGTTGTATTTCAAATTCCTTGCCTATGGTCTTTTCCTTAAACTCACCCAAGACAGCCTTGGGAAGTTTTTCAAGGTGGTTTTCATCCCCAATTATGACAACATGACAATTACAGTGCTCTACAAAATAGTTGATGAAACCTAACAATTCCTTCATCTCTATCAGGCACCTTTCGATGTCATCGAATATCAGAAACTTTATACCTTTTATACTGTCGTCCTCCACTTGTAGTAACGACAATGAATCCAATGTTGCGGAAAATGAACCATCCTCTTTAGAGTTTTCATTAAAATCCACACTCGTCTTGAAGACTACCTTACCGGCTAATTTCAAAATACCCTTTATGAAACGCCCGGTTTTCGAATAGAAGAAGGGATTTAATTCCCTATCTATAGCTGTCTTGATGTCATTCACGCTATCCATTCCATAGGTCGAAATATAGATGGGCTTTAGCGTAATTTCCTCGTCGGTATCTGCGGGCTCGTCAAACCTCTTCTTCCATTGTTTTATAAGATGGGTTTTGCCGCATCCCCATTTTCCTTTCAGCATCACGGCATACTGAGGATTAGGATTGTCAGCATAGCTGTTTAAAAAATCAAGAATTAAAGTGTTCATACCTTTGTTATTAACATAATTCTATTTTAACTCCATTGGGAAACTGGAATGTAGCAATAGGAACATTAAAATATGAAATAGTAAAAGACGCTGCAAATCCATTATCACCACATCCACAATGAACAAAGTTAGTGATATTTCTTGATACGATAATATCCATACAACTAAATTTCATGTTTTTTCTTACCATTGATTGCTTAAATATGCGTCTCCTATCATAATAATATCCGCAGAAAATGTGATGGTGGAATACATTTGGCGTTTCCTGTCAACATTGTAAATCTCTTTATAATACACGATATACGCATATTTGAACTCTACGACACGAAAGATTGAATTATCCTTAGTGTTATAATAAATCACCTTGCCGCTTATCGCTTTGAAAGGGCAGTTTACCATTGCTTCAAGAATAGTAGTTTCTCTGGTAGATTCAACGGTTATAGTAATACGTCCGCCAATAACATTTGTCACCGGCCTTCCTTTATTATCTGTCTTGCGGTTAAATTCAATATGTGATGAAATCACTTCTATGTCCTTTCCTTGCAAGCACACGGTTGCCTTTAATTCTGCCATGCTGATCTTATTATTTATTATAAAACCAAGACATTTCGCCTTGGTTAAAGCAGTCAGACCGCTTTCAAGACAAGAAGGAGGATATCATATTTCGCAAAAATAGTGTTTTCCCTTGAACATAACAAACAATCAATTAAATTTATTAACCGACTAAATAGAAGAAAATCTGTTTACAGGCTATCCTCCCTTCTGAAATATTATCCTACATGGTCTCTTTTCTCGTCCTGCTATTCAATTCATCACAGGCAAAGTAAACCGGCTTTTGAACAAAAGAGGTTAAATCGTAATCATTCATTGCATTCTTTTTGTTCTTATGGTAGAATGTTTTATTAGTGAGTGAGGCTGTTGTGTAATCCTCTTGTTATAGTTCAGGCAAGAGCCTTATGCGATGGCATTATTGATGTTTAACCCCTATAAACTTGCGAGTTATGAGAAAAAACGCTAATTTTGCGAATCACAAATATGCGCTTAGACGCATACTGTTAATTAATATATTGAAATTGAAACAGTTAGTATCTAATCTTTATCACTTTGCCTTTGGGAGAGAAGTGCATACCAACGGTATGAATGCCGATGGTACTATGAGTGTGGCGGCTGGAGATCCTACGTTGAGTGTAACTCCGTTGAAAGGTCTTGAAATGTTACCAGATAGGATTCCGTGTGAAAATTCAATGTTAGACATTTCTGAGTATAAACAATCTGAGAATCCCTTAATATTTACTGTTGAAGGCTCCTCTATGTCACCCGAAGACATCTCTAATGGGGATAAATTACTATGCAGAAAAGTAGATACCGATGCAGCAAAATTAATCGGGAAAGGAAAATTTGTGGTTATTGCTGTTGATAAGGAATACTATGACTCTAAAAACAAAGAGTTGAAGTTTGATTATAAGTTGCGCCATACCTTATTTAGAGTTCCTGTAGGAATCTCTATTGAGCAGTTGATAGACTCTTTGAAAAAGATAACCAATAGTATCTTTTTGGAAGAAAACCAAAAGAATTTAGAAATCAAGTATAATGAGGCTATTGGGTTTTATAAAGACAAGAAAGAACTTATGTTATCGGTTACTTATCGCAAAGGGAATTTGCGTTATTCTTTCCATCCGGTTGATTTAATACAGTACGTTGCTGAATATGTATTAAAACATAACGGAGAAGAATGGAGAGCTAAAAAACTTGAATAGAAAAATGTCTGGAATAGAATGTATTAATCTACTTGCATTCATACAATTTATAATTGCTTTTGACTTTGGATTATACTATCTTGATAACAAGCATGTGCTGACTGAAATCTATCGTAAATATCAGAAAGATTTGAAGTTATCGGTACGGGAGGTATTGTCTCGTGCTAATGATATTAGAACAGAGAGTCTAAAAAGTGAGGATAATGAATGTATATTAAATAGTGCCTATTTAGATAAGGCATATCGCCGTTTAAAATATCTGACTGATGAAAACCAACTTGATTTGGAAGGTTGTGGTTTCATCGGATTATATGCTGGATTATACGGTTTCTTATGCTTGTTTTGTATCGGGATGTTTGGGTCTCAACATGAAGCACTTGTAAAAACTTATATTTTAGTAACTTCTCAGATAGTTTTAGCTATAGAGCTATTTATATCGGGCTATAACCTTTATCAAGAAGATTGTAGGAAATATAGTAGAAATCTATGGTCAAATATTAGATTTATATTTTTTATTACGCTATTTGTAGTTGCAATTGTTAGCTTTGATTGGACTTATAAGTTTTTCTCTGAATTTGAGTTCCCTTTTGTTGTTATAAGTCTGATTGTATTGCTCTTTCCCCTCATTCTATTCATAGGGCATATAGTAATTTCTCGTATAATAGTAACATTTGTAACAATAAAATGTAGGTATTATTTATACAAAGTAGAGAAATGCCTGCAAGTTCAAGATGTACCACAAGATTAAGACTTGATGTAATCTTTTCAAGTTGAAAGCCGAGCTATCCGCGTAATAGCTCGGCTTGTTTTTTAAATGAGGGAAAGGTTATTTAGGTAGATGATATTTGTCCTTTATATGCTCGGCCACGTGTTCTACTTCCGGGAACAACGTTGATTTGTCTATGCCGAGGGCTTCAAGCTGCTTCCTGATCTTCTGCTTCTGCGCTTTATTGATGATGTACACTTTGTAGCTGAAGTTGAGTGATGCGGGTTGGCTTTTATTGCCATTGATACCATAAAGGAAGAATGCCCTGGACTGCCGGATTATGCGAGGATTGTCAAACATCGGTTTTACACAAAAGACTCTCTCGATATCCTTTGAGTCAATCACATTCTGAAAATGGGGCTTCTCATACTTAATTTCATGCAGCAGATATTGGATTTCCTCTTCGGAGTTGAAATCATTCCTATCCAGTTCTCTCAAACCTTCAATACTGAAATCTATTGGGCGTTTGGCGATATTAGAAACGACACTGACAGCATCGCTATCAAAATATTTAATATCTGACGTTTGAACTTCGAATCGGAACAGTTTTCCGTCAACGGCATCATTCTCGCACGCAAAATACAGAGCTACCAAAGGATTTGTAGTAATATCCAAGAGGCGTGTCGGCAAGGAATAATGCTGCATCTTGACCAACTTTTCAAAAGTAGATGTGCATCCTTTGAAATCAGCCGGACTTTGAGCGATAATATCTCTAAAAATTCTATTTTCATTCTGGATTAAAAGTTTCTCTCGATAGATGGAGGGAATTAATCCGAAACTCTTATCTGATTGTCCTCGATAAAAGATGTGGTAATCCATATCGTCCTCTAATTCGTCTTCAAGTTTTTCGAATAGAGTCCTGATACTACCGATACTTGATGAATCACTCTCCGGAGTATAATTATATGCCTCACATGAAATCTCCCACGGACGTTTTCCAAGAGTCTTGACTATTTTTTCTGACAACTCATTATATGATGCAAAGCTATCATAAGTGTAGCCCAGTTTTTTGCTTCTTAGATACGATGAAGTGTTGGAATCCAAAGGAACATATTTTTCCGGATTAACGTAGAACAGAACAATGCTGAGCTTTCCCTTTCCGACACTCTTAATGTTCAATGCCGTTTGAAAAAGTCGTTCATCTACTTTCCCTTCTTTTACCTGTCCGAACAATTCCCATAATACATTTATATCATACTTATTCCTTGTCGATTTATGTGGAAACAGATGCACTTTCATCGGATGTATTGTCGGGATACCGGATACGTCTGTCGGTTCTGGGCATCTAAAATGTAGCTTATGCCTTAAGTCCTGTAGGATTTCGACTCTCCTTTCATCGGAGTGAAACTTGTTGAGATACGACAAGAATGTGAACGGATCTATTTCTTGTAATGTAATCTCTTTGCCTTTTTCTGTACCATCTCGAAAACCGGTAATACCGATTTCTTTTAACTTAGATATAAGTTCCGGTTGGCTATTCTGTTTTCCAAGTAGCCAGTCGGATAGTTCTTTATAGAATGGTAGCCATGTAAATTTATTTTCCATATTTAATGATCTATTTGATAAAATGTGATTATATTATAAACTTGCAACTAATGTTTTCGTCCTTATATAACAACTTAACAATTTGAAATTGAGACACCTTACGTCAGGTACAATCTCTTGCATCTCATAATAATTATGACCGAATGCTTATACATAAGAGTGAGGCATGCAGAATAACGGAAGATGAAGTATTGTCACGAGGTGAATATTGATACTGATAATCGAGTCGAACTACTTGGAGATTGGTTATACCTTTCATATCCACGGTTTTCAGACAGAGTCTTTTATAATTGTCAAATCATGAAAAAGGTTCTTTCTGCACCACCTTTTACCTATTGGTTTAACGCTTTTTATCTTATCTCCACTGAAAACGATCTCAAGAATATAGCTAAAGGCACTTTTAATCTTCTCCAGTATTTCTCCACGATATTTGGTATCTGTCAATATTACTTTGAAGATTAGGAACTAAATAATCATTTTTGAGGGGAGGGAAGAGAAAATACCTTTTTATTTCAAACGGGCAATTTTAAATCGGTTCTAAGTTCAATTCCTTTTTTTACAAGGTATAAAGCAATATCATAATGATTCCATGCAATTGCAATATCTAATAAATTTTCACCATCATACAAATTTGTTAATTTCGCACCATAAGAAACTAAAAGATAAAACATATTCTTATTCCCTTGTGAAACAGAAATATAAATAGCGTCAAATCCTTCAGAATCAATGCTATTTATATCGGCTCCTTTTAATAATAAATATTCTGCAGCATTGCATCTTTTCTCTTGTACAGCCCATAGTAACGGAGTAAAACCATTCTTATCTCTGATATTTATATCAAAATCAAATAAAGTCATTATCATTTTTATGAGTTTAATATTTCCATTAGCCGCTACTGCATGAAGAATATTAAATCCATCCCTATCAAAAAATATGCTATTTTTTTCTTTTAATAGTAATTTTATAATTCGTAAACAATTTAACTGTATGGCTAACTCCAAAGCGCAAAGTCCCTGATTATTAGTATGAGTGATGTTAATTCCAGCATTAACTATTTTCTTAGAGAACCAATAATTTTTATAATAAACAGATAGAATTAGTAAATTATTGCCATTTGAATCAAGATACTGATTTAAATTGATATCTTGGTTCAATATAGACTCTAACCATATTTGATTATTGGCTTCTAATTGCTCTATGAATTTATTAATAAATGTCATATTAACGTCCTTTTGGAAAATTATAGTGATCATGATTTAATGGTTTATTATTACCATCTCCAGGATGAAAGTGAGGAGGCTGATTGGAGGTATTGTAATGCAATACGGGCTCAGCTCCATTTCCAGCTTTCTTTGCAGCCTCATAAGCTTTCTTTCTTGATGGATAATACTTCCTTTTGGCAATTGGATATGGAGATCTAACTTTTTGTTCATTGTCTTTTCCTTTATCCGCATTTTTATTTTCTTTGTATCCAGATTTACTGAGACCAAAACTATCAATCCACGCATTTGTATCATCGACATATCCATATAAGTTTAGTATTCCACCGTCAAGTCCAATCGGATCTTGTGACACATACATGCCCATTTGCGGCGAGTAATACCTGAACCTGTTATATGCCAGCCCTGTCTCCCGGTCATAATACTGTCCCTGGAACAGGAACGGTACCATTCCCTTGTTGCCCGTCTCCTCGATGACGTTCCCGTCCATGTCGAGCACCCGGTTCCACACCTCGTTGCCCTCGGCATCGTATGCCTCCGTCGGCGTTCCGAGTTGGTCTGTCAGTATCGAGTAGGACCTGCCTTCCTTTATCATTGCCATCGATACGAACGACTCCTCGTCGAAGAGCCATACCGTCATGTCACGGCGTTCCGTGTCCGTGTTCCACCTGTCCTCCATGACGGAGTATTCCCTGCGCTGCTTCCACTGGTGCAGCGGCACGTTGCCGTTCCACACCCACCGCGTCACAGTCGTGCCGAAGCTCTTGGAGAGCCTGCGTCCGAGCGCGTCGTATGTGAACTCCACCTCCCTCTTGTCGGGCCGCACCACCTTTGCCAGGGAGCCGTCGGCGTTCCACCGGTATCTCCAGCGGTCCTTCTTGCCGTCAAGCCACTTTCCCGTGCCGAGGTAGCGTTCCGTCAGGTTGCCGTCAGCATCGTACTCGCAGTGCCATTCACCGTCCTGCTCCAGCCGTCCGCCACTGAGGTAGCGGCGCAGCTTCATGTCCGGGTCGGGATACAGGTTCCCCACCGGGTCGCTCTTTCTCCACTGCTCCCTGCCGTCGGGGTATTCCGCCCTGTCGAGCTGCCCCGTCGGGGTGTAGGAGTAGCGGGTCTCGCCACGCCTGCTGTCCTCCACGGACAACAGCCTGTCGGCGACTCCCCAGCGGTAGCGGCGCATATGCCGTGTGCGCGAGTCCTTGCGTGTGCGGGTATCCACCAGACGGCCTATGTCGTCGTAGGCGAACGAGCGGACGACGCCTCCCGGAAGGATGCGCTCCACCTCGAAGCCCAGCGTGTCGTGGCGGTGTGAGGATTCCCACGAGCCTGCGCCGTCGGCGTCGCCGCCGCCGGTGGCCGTGAACCCCTCAAGCTCCCCGTAACCGTTGCGGGTGTAGCGCAGCGAGGCCCCCGTCGTGCTGTCGAGCGTGAGTATCCTGCCGGTATGGTCGTAGGTGCGGAGTATGGTGTTGCCGTCAGCCGTCTCCCGGACGGGAAGTCCCAGGGAGTTGTACGCGAACTCCACCGTGCTTTCCCCCCTCGATGCCTGCACCAGCCTGCCGGACAGCCCGTAGGCGTAGGTCTGGTCGGGGTCGCCAGCCGTAGGGTATGAGACGCGCGTCACGCGCGAGCAGGCGTCATAGCCGTATTCCCTTTCCGTCCCCGATGGCAGCGTCTCCCTGACGACACGTCCGCCCCTGTCACGCAGGTAATGACGGACGGCCCCGTCGAAGCCTTTCTCTGCGGTGACATTCCCCACAGCGTCGAGGGTGAACTCGTAGCTCTGGAGCTTCTCGTTTGTCACACGGCGCAGGCGTTCCTCCCGGTCATAGCGGAAGTTCACCACGCCCCGGTGGTCGCGACGCCTTGTCAGCTTCCACATGCCGGAGTAGCCGTACTCCACGTGCTGGACGTTGTCACGGTATTCGGTGAGGTTGTCTATCCCGTCGTAGGACAGGCGTATGTCGTTGCCGTCGAAGTCGAGCACGTGCACCACGCGGCCCACAGGGTCGTATTCCCTTTTCTGCACCGCACCCTTGGGGTTGGTGACGCTCACGCACCTGCCCAGCAGGTCGTAGCCGTACAGCGAGGTGTTCCCCCGGCTGTCGGATGCCTCCGTGAGGTTGCGGAAACGGTCATAGGCGAGCTTCGTCACTACGCCGTAGGGGTCTTTCACCGATGCCACCGCACCGTCGCGGTAGGTCATCCTCGTGACGGCACCTTCGGGGTTGGTGCGGCTCACCAGATTGCCGGAGCGGTCATAGCCGAACTCCCACGTGCCGCCATCCGGCGTGGTAACGGATACGGGACGGTTGCGCAGCCCCCCCTTGCCGGGGTACACGGCGGACACGCTGCCGCCGCACGGGTCGGAGCTGTCGGTGCAGTTCCCCCAGCGGTCATATTTGTACAGGGTGCTGTTACCGAGCGGGTCTGTCTGTGCGAGGAGCTGGCGGCTGTCGTCGTAACGCCACAGGTGTTCCCCGCCGTTGGCATCGACCTTCTTCCACACAAGGCCGCCACGGTGGTGGTACACCGTCAGCCCGCCATGGCTGTCGAGCACCTCGGTCACTCCCTCTCGGAACGTGAGCTTATGGTCGTATATGCCGCCGTCGCCCCACGTGTGTACGCAGCGCGAACCCACGCCCGTACCGTCGTACTCGAAGTACCACGCAAGGCCGTTGCGCCATGTCTCCTTCACGATGAGCCTTCCGGCATACTCGTATGTCATCACATCTCCTGCCGCGTTGCGCTGGAGGGTCATGTTGCCGTCAGCATCGTACTCGTAGGAGGCGAGGGTAATCTCTTTCTCCGGATCTTCCGGATGCGGGCCGCATATCTCAAGGATGCGTCCGTTCCTCGTGTCGTGCTCCACCCTCAGACGGCGGCCCGCACTGTCGGTAATGGAGCGCAGCAATCCCTCTTTCGTGTACTCGAAACGGATGCCGAGGCCGTTGCAGTCGGTCACGCTCTCAAGCAGGCGCACGGAATCGTACTCCTTGCGCGTGAAGCGGTAGTAGAGGTCCTCGGCCATGTCCCACACGCAGTAGCAGCCGTCCTGTTCCAGACGGGCCTCCTTGCGCTCGGAGAGGATGAACGAGGGTTCTTCCGCTGTCGGCAGCGGGAAGGCCACCGGGATGCCGTCACTCATGCGGAGCGTCAGGGTACCTTCTTCCGTGTCCGCGACGACGCCCATGTCGTAGGCGTGGTGCCACCCGTTGCCCAGAGGCCCCCGGTAGTCGCTGCGGCTGTACCAGGTGCGCTCCCATGACAGAGGCACCGGGCCGTCGAGCCAGAAGTCCTCCTCGTCGGTGAAGAACGTGCCGCCGGCCACGTCCACGGGGTGGCCCGTGACCGTACAGATGGCCTTGTGGAGCATGTTCTTGAGGGATTCGCTCTTTATCGTCTTGTTGACCTTGCTGTGCAGCTTGTCCGCCAGCTTCTTGGTCTTTTTCTTGTAGAAACGCCCGAACGCCCCCGTGCACTTGCGGGCGAGTGCCGCCATGGGGTTGAGAGGGACGGGAACCGGGCTGGTGAGTATCTGCCTGGCGGGAGGTATCGGGTTGATGACACCCGTGGGCAGGAACATGCCCGGAACCTTGTGCACGCTCGGTATGCCCACGTCGTTGCAGTCGAGGTGCAGGTGCGCGCCGCCGCCCGAAAAGGGCATCCCGTCGGCGAGCACCGTCAGGCTGCCCATGAAGGCGTGGCCGTTGTTCTTGGGTATCGCCGCTGAAGGGGCCGCCCAGCCTGCGCCCATGGGGATGTGCGGGATGCTCCGTGTGGGTGTGGATGCAACCGCGCGCGGGATGAAGCCGCCTATCTTGACGGTGGCACCCAGCATCCCGACAGCCATCGTCAGCACGGTGTGGCCCACCTCGGCGAGCTTCGCACTGTCGGCGTCGCCCGTCTGTTCCGCTGTCGGAGGCGGGGGGATGAATGAAGAGACCGCCGCCGCGATGAAGTCCTGCGGACGAAGGAGAACCCCGACATAAGGGTGAGGCATGGGCACGACGGGGGAAGGTGGTATCGTCACGAGGTGGATGTCCACGCCGATGACCGGGTCGAGCTGCTTGGAGATGGGCAGGCAGGCCATGCCCTTCATGCCCATGGCACCCAGCACGGGGAGCATCGCGGCCTCGCTCAGGCCGTCGGCAAGGCCGCCGATGGCGGCTGCCGCCTTGACGCCCGTGTCGAGGGCATTGACGGACGGTGACACACCGGCCTCGGAGTTCGCCTTGACGCCTTCCGAGATACCCTTGACCTGCGCGCCTACGCCGGTCTTTAGGTTAGCACTCACGCTGTCGAAATAACCTGTGTCCGCCATTGATATTCCGAATGAATTAAAATATTACATCGTTTGGAGTTGTCTTTTTATCTCATCAACTCTCTTCTTTATTCTATTTAGAGAATATTTCTCGCTCCCTCCAAATGAATAAACTGCGACAAGTTCCATCAACTCCAAATATAATGCATCTCTTAAATCAACATGGTTATCAGCCTCTAATGCCAATTGAACATTTCGTTCCCGATTAATCAAAAATAGGCCGTCGCATCGCTCTTTAATAACGGCCATATCTTTGCCTGTCGCAAATATCTTGTCTAAAGCTAATTTCGCATAATTTTCCTGATTTGCCATTTGACAAGACGCATAATATATCAGAGAGAGTATCAATTCACATGGAGTCCAAAGATTTCTATTGCCATTAAATTCTAACGACAATCCTAATGGATAAAGCTGAGTGAACTTTTCTGAATAATTATAAATATATATCCAATAAAAAAGATCCCTAAGCGTAGTCAAATCCTTTGATGAATTAAAACTCATTTTTTTTATAAGTTTCTGCTTGATTTTTTCAAGACGTTTATTGCCAGAAACATCCAGTTCAGGCATAATTATTTGAAATTCATGTTCCATCATTTTATTATTATAATTTTTACTTTATCTCCTTCATCACATTGTCTTAGAGCAGCACCTATTGACGCTCCAGCCCCTCGATTATCTCCTGGAGAAATATGTTCTATATCTGCGCCCACGCCTCCTTCTACAAACATCGCCATTGGCCATTCATCTCTATCCAAGCCTTTTTTACTTTCAGTTCCTAATAGAGATTTTTGTCGTTGACTTGGGGCTCCAGTTCTGTCAATTGTTACAACATCAGGTTTCCCCTTTTGAATTGCACGCTTAATATGACGAGTCGTTTCTGGATACTCAGCCTCCGAAATTCTTAAGATATATTTATAATCTGGATTATTTTTTACTTCTTCAAGGTAACAACCTTTCAATCCTAAAGAATCAATCCATGTATTGGTATCTTTAACATATCCATAAAGACGTATTCCCCCAGCCAATCCAATCGGATCTTGCGAGACATACATGCCCATCTTCGGCGAGTAGTACCTGAATCTGTTATATGCCAGTCCTGTCTCACAGTCATAATACTGTCCCTGGAACAGGAACGGTACCATTCCCTTGTTGCCTGTCTCCTCGATGACGTTCCCGTCCATGTCAAGCACCCGGCTCCACACCTCGTTGCCCTCGGCATCGTATGCCTCCGTCGGCGTTCCGAGTTGGTCTGTCAGTATCGAGTAGGACCTGCCTTCCTTTATCATTGCCATCGATACGAACGACTCCTCGTCGAAGAGCCATACCGTCATGTCACGGCGTTCCGTGTCCGTGTTCCACCTGTCCTCCATGACGGAGTATTCCCTGCGCTGCTTCCACTGGTGCAGCGGCACGTTGCCGTTCCACACCCACCGCGTCACAGTCGTGCCGAAGCTCTTGGAGAGCCTGCGTCCGAGCGCGTCGTATGTGAACTCCACCTCCCTCTTGTCGGGCCGCACCACCTTTGCCAGGGAGCCGTCGGCGTTCCACCGGTATCTCCAGCGGTCCTTCTTGCCGTCAAGCCACTTTCCCGTGCCGAGGTAGCGTTCCGTCAGGTTGCCGTCAGCATCGTACTCGCAGTGCCATTCACCGTCCTGCTCCAGCCGTCCGCCACTGAGGTAGCGGCGCAGCTTCATGTCCGGGTCGGGATACAGGTTCCCCACCGGGTCGCTCTTTCTCCACTGCTCCCTGCCGTCGGGGTATTCCGCCCTGTCGAGCTGCCCCGTCGGGGTGTAGGAGTAGCGGGTCTCGCCACGCCTGCTGTCCTCCACGGACAACAGCCTGTCGGCGACTCCCCAGCGGTAGCGGCGCATATGCCGTGTGCGCGAGTCCTTGCGTGTGCGGGTATCCACCAGACGGCCTATGTCGTCGTAGGCGAACGAGCGGACGACGCCTCCCGGAAGGATGCGCTCCACCTCGAAGCCCAGCGTGTCGTGGCGGTGTGAGGATTCCCACGAGCCTGCGCCGTCGGCGTCGCCGCCGCCGGTGGCCGTGAACCCCTCAAGCTCCCCGTAACCGTTGCGGGTGTAGCGCAGCGAGGCCCCCGTCGTGCTGTCGAGCGTGAGTATCCTGCCGGTATGGTCGTAGGTGCGGAGTATGGTGTTGCCGTCAGCCGTCTCCCGGACGGGAAGTCCCAGGGAGTTGTACGCGAACTCCACCGTGCTTTCCCCCCTCGATGCCTGCACCAGCCTGCCGGACAGCCCGTAGGCGTAGGTCTGGTCGGGGTCGCCAGCCGTAGGGTATGAGACGCGCGTCACGCGCGAGCAGGCGTCATAGCCGTATTCCCTTTCCGTCCCCGATGGCAGCGTCTCCCTGACGACACGTCCGCCCCTGTCACGCAGGTAATGACGGACGGCCCCGTCGAAGCCTTTCTCTGCGGTGACATTCCCCACAGCGTCGAGGGTGAACTCGTAGCTCTGGAGCTTCTCGTTTGTCACACGGCGCAGGCGTTCCTCCCGGTCATAGCGGAAGTTCACCACGCCCCGGTGGTCGCGACGCCTTGTCAGCTTCCACATGCCGGAGTAGCCGTACTCCACGTGCTGGACGTTGTCACGGTATTCGGTGAGGTTGTCTATCCCGTCGTAGGACAGGCGTATGTCGTTGCCGTCGAAGTCGAGCACGTGCACCACGCGGCCCACAGGGTCGTATTCCCTTTTCTGCACCGCACCCTTGGGGTTGGTGACGCTCACGCACCTGCCCAGCAGGTCGTAGCCGTACAGCGAGGTGTTCCCCCGGCTGTCGGATGCCTCCGTGAGGTTGCGGAAACGGTCATAGGCGAGCTTCGTCACTACGCCGTAGGGGTCTTTCACCGATGCCACCGCACCGTCGCGGTAGGTCATCCTCGTGACGGCACCTTCGGGGTTGGTGCGGCTCACCAGATTGCCGGAGCGGTCATAGCCGAACTCCCACGTGCCGCCATCCGGCGTGGTAACGGATACGGGACGGTTGCGCAGCCCCCCCTTGCCGGGGTACACGGCGGACACGCTGCCGCCGCACGGGTCGGAGCTGTCGGTGCAGTTCCCCCAGCGGTCATATTTGTACAGGGTGCTGTTACCGAGCGGGTCTGTCTGTGCGAGGAGCTGGCGGCTGTCGTCGTAACGCCACAGGTGTTCCCCGCCGTTGGCATCGACCTTCTTCCACACAAGGCCGCCACGGTGGTGGTACACCGTCAGCCCGCCATGGCTGTCGAGCACCTCGGTCACTCCCTCTCGGAACGTGAGCTTATGGTCGTATATGCCGCCGTCGCCCCACGTGTGTACGCAGCGCGAACCCACGCCCGTACCGTCGTACTCGAAGTACCACGCAAGGCCGTTGCGCCATGTCTCCTTCACGATGAGCCTTCCGGCATACTCGTATGTCATCACATCTCCTGCCGCGTTGCGCTGGAGGGTCATGTTGCCGTCAGCATCGTACTCGTAGGAGGCGAGGGTAATCTCTTTCTCCGGATCTTCCGGATGCGGGCCGCATATCTCAAGGATGCGTCCGTTCCTCGTGTCGTGCTCCACCCTCAGACGGCGGCCCGCACTGTCGGTAATGGAGCGCAGCAATCCCTCTTTCGTGTACTCGAAACGGATGCCGAGGCCGTTGCAGTCGGTCACGCTCTCAAGCAGGCGCACGGAATCGTACTCCTTGCGCGTGAAGCGGTAGTAGAGGTCCTCGGCCATGTCCCACACGCAGTAGCAGCCGTCCTGTTCCAGACGGGCCTCCTTGCGCTCGGAGAGGATGAACGAGGGTTCTTCCGCTGTCGGCAGCGGGAAGGCCACCGGGATGCCGTCACTCATGCGGAGCGTCAGGGTACCTTCTTCCGTGTCCGCGACGACGCCCATGTCGTAGGCGTGGTGCCACCCGTTGCCCAGAGGCCCCCGGTAGTCGCTGCGGCTGTACCAGGTGCGCTCCCATGACAGAGGCACCGGGCCGTCGAGCCAGAAGTCCTCCTCGTCGGTGAAGAACGTGCCGCCGGCCACGTCCACGGGGTGGCCCGTGACCGTACAGATGGCCTTGTGGAGCATGTTCTTGAGGGATTCGCTCTTTATCGTCTTGTTGACCTTGCTGTGCAGCTTGTCCGCCAGCTTCTTGGTCTTTTTCTTGTAGAAACGCCCGAACGCCCCCGTGCACTTGCGGGCGAGTGCCGCCATGGGGTTGAGAGGGACGGGAACCGGGCTGGTGAGTATCTGCCTGGCGGGAGGTATCGGGTTGATGACACCCGTGGGCAGGAACATGCCCGGAACCTTGTGCACGCTCGGTATGCCCACGTCGTTGCAGTCGAGGTGCAGGTGCGCGCCGCCGCCCGAAAAGGGCATCCCGTCGGCGAGCACCGTCAGGCTGCCCATGAAGGCGTGGCCGTTGTTCTTGGGTATCGCCGCTGAAGGGGCCGCCCAGCCTGCGCCCATGGGGATGTGCGGGATGCTCCGTGTGGGTGTGGATGCAACCGCGCGCGGGATGAAGCCGCCTATCTTGACGGTGGCACCCAGCATCCCGACAGCCATCGTCAGCACGGTGTGGCCCACCTCGGCGAGCTTCGCACTGTCGGCGTCGCCCGTCTGTTCCGCTGTCGGAGGCGGGGGGATGAATGAAGAGACCGCCGCCGCGATGAAGTCCTGCGGACGAAGGAGAACCCCGACATAAGGGTGAGGCATGGGCACGACGGGGGAAGGTGGTATCGTCACGAGGTGGATGTCCACGCCGATGACCGGGTCGAGCTGCTTGGAGATGGGCAGGCAGGCCATGCCCTTCATGCCCATGGCACCCAGCACGGGGAGCATCGCGGCCTCGCTCAGGCCGTCGGCAAGGCCGCCGATGGCGGCTGCCGCCTTGACGCCCGTGTCGAGGGCATTGACGGACGGTGACACACCGGCCTCGGAGTTCGCCTTGACGCCTTCCGAGATACCCTTGACCTGCGCGCCTACGCCGGTCTTTAGGTTGGCACTTACGCTGTCGAAATAACCTGTGTCCGCCATAACTGTCAGTCTTTATCGTTATTTAACTCGAAAATACAAATAGGCAGATGCAACAATGGCAATCACAATGATTACACCGAGCCAAAATCGGAATCCGGTTGGACCCAATAAGTCAAGAAAGAAGTTTCCTCCCCAGCTTCCGGGTCTGGCGTATGTCCATTTCCAGTCGAATATCAGTCCGACAAGCCAAACCAATAGCAGAAAGATTACTACTAAGTACCCCACTTTGGGGTTCGCATAGGCATATTCGGTTGCATCAGTGAACAGCCCTTCAAGATTTCGCAATATGTTGTTCAGCCATTCCATTGTATTTTCCTAAATTTCTTTTATACTCATACAAATAATTCTCCCAGTCATCTCCTAACACTTTGGTCAGAACTTCATTTATTTCATCGTCACTGACCAGCTTGGAGCGTGCCGAACTGTTTAACAGGCTTAATAGCAGGAGAGGATAAGAAGAGTTCTTTATCAGGTCTATGGAAAGTTTGTCTGAAAGTCTGAAACCTTCCACATAACATTCCGCAGCTAACGATTTCTCATAATTATTTTCCCGGCACCAGCCACACAGTCTCAATGCTTCACTTTGCATTAGGTAATCGTTGCATCTGGAGTATGCTTCAGCACCGCGATAGTACGTTTCTGCCGCTTCTTTCCAAAGCGACTCTCGTACATAGATGGAGGCCTTTCCCAATAAGGTGTTTCCGAGTAATCGGCAGGCCAAAGAGGGGTCTAATTTTTCTTCCCCGATTTCAGCGGCTTCCACGGCTTTGTCGGCAAAGTACATGGCTGTCTTATAGTCCTTATGGGAAATCTGGTCGGTATATAGAATTGTATATACGGTTACAAATTGGCTAATCCAGTTAATGTCTTTCTTCACATTTGCGAGGGCAATGTCGAGGCATTTCTTCGCAAATTCCTCTGTTTGCGCTGCGTTCCCTTTTTTCACACTGTTCATCAGTTTGATTAATGCCAGCCTGAAATTCGAGGCTGCCGGGTCGTTCTTATCCTCATTGGCCGCTTGTTCCGCGAGTTGCTCCATTGCTCCGTCCAAATCTATTGGCGGATAAATAGACACCGCGTCATTGGAATGTTTGGCCATTAGTTTGCCAAACTGTTCGTGGTCTTTTATGTCGGATATACCCCATACCATTTGCTTGTGGAATGGCAGGGCAAGAGCCTTTTCAAACCATTCACGACATCCGTCATAGTCGTATGTGTTCTTTAGGTTAAAGACAAAACTGCATTTCATATCAGTCCCTTTTACAAGGGATTCTGTCAGCTTGTTGAAGTTGGCAACTGCGACGGAGGCATCGTTTTCCGCTACTTCCGGTTTATAATCAGCTATCCAATCAACACGTTCAAAGACAATTTCTTCGGGTTTCTTTGAATTGTTCCAATATTCTACCTGTTGTGCAATATACCCTACAACATCTTTTGAGAAATCGGTTCTGGAACTGAACGGAAGTTCTATGACGAACACCATATCTTCCTCTTCGCTATCAAGGGCAAGCATATAGTCATAGAAAGCATCAAGCATACTTTCGTCTTCCGGATTGATGACGATACGGATCAACTTAACCGGTTTCCTGACTGCATCTTCCCATTGGTAGAGCATCTTATCTGCTATTTGTTGTATGGCATTGCTCATATGCTGTTAATTCAATTTGACAATTGTTCCGGCTACGGCTGTGGTTCCGGAAGAATCTATCGTAGCCTTTGTTGTACCGCTGACTGTAGCACTGCTACTGCCGGATGCTGTAAAATCTGTACTGGAGATATTATAATTACTGCTTGCTGTACAATCAATATTTTCTGCTGACTGCGCAATATTGGCACCGGCGGACTCTGTTATGTCCTTTTCCGCATTAGATGATATATTGCCTTCGCTATCAATCATTATTCTGTTTTCTCCAACACACAAGGTGATGCTTTTAGAGGCAGATATTGTGATATTTCCTTCTCCGTCTGCCGTATAGCTGTTGCCTTCCTTGTCTTTCATCATAACGCTTCCTTTTTCATCATCAAGCGTTATGGTACAACCGCTGCGGGTAGTCAGGCTTTTTGTTTTGTTTGAACTGCCGCCACCGGTACCTGACTTTCCATGGAATAAGCTGCCAAGCACAAACGGACGGTTCGGGTCATCATATCTGAATGCCACCATGACTTGGTCTCCCTTTTCGGGTATGAATACAAATCCTCTGTTTGTGGCCACCTTGTCGCTTGTGCCTGCGTCAGGAGTGAGTACCCGTATCCACGAGGTTTGCATCGGACCAGTCTGCCAGTTCATCTTGACTTGGACACGGCCTAACTTTTTCGGGTCCTCGTTGCTGACAACCACGGCCTGCTGTGTATGCGCAACAGGCAAAGGCACATCCGGGCATGGAAGGGTGGGAATAGAGGACGGAAGTGCGGTGAAATAGTTCTGGTAGCTGTCACCCATACCGGCTACGTGGGTTATTTCCGTAATGATATAGGTGCCGATACTGTTCTTAACGAATATTTTGATTCCGGAATGAATAGCGGTGTGGACATCTATGATACTGCCCACCGTGAGGGTATAGCAGTCGCTCTCTCCGGTGACAAAACAGGATGCGGCGGTGTCGCCTTGCTGCTTGCGCTGGAAGTAGGCGTCAAGCTCACCCTTGTTGGTGATGCGTGGTTCCGAACGTTGTACGGCGGGAGCGGTAAACAGTGCCAATGACGAGTCAAAGGCCGCTTGTCCCAATGTGTTCTGTCCGGCTGCGGCATCAGGGGACTGGCCGTTATAGGTCTGGTCGTTCACCGAATGGTAAGAACTTCCCTTTATTGGTCGGGCAAGTGCCTGCGAGCAGACATCGAGCACGGATAGTTCCTCGCCGTATATCAGCTTGGTCGTTGAGCCGGGCTGTGGCTTCCCGAAAACAAGGTTCTGTCCATCGTAATAGAGCCATTCCTGATATTGGCGGGCAAGCCGTTGTATGAATCCGAAGTTGGTTTCCTCGTACTGGCATTCGTATTCCAGCTTCGATTTCGTTTCCGGATTGACAAGAGCTTGCACTCCTGCCTTATCTGTAAGTTCCTTAACGATGTCAGACAAGGACTTGTTGCACCATGAGGCACAAGTCTGGTCCGACTCCAGTAGGAATGTTGACGAATATCCCGTCACTTTTATATTTCCGTGTGTCCCACCGGCACGATGAAGTCCTACCATGGTGGCGATGCCGATGAAAATAGTGCCGCCGAAGTCCATGATTACTTTTTTCCCAATCCAGTCCTTTGACACATTCGGTATTTCCACACCATAAATTTCTACGGCCTGGATATCCAGCGTTATCTCAAAATAGTGGTGCTCATTAATGCTCTGTTTGAGCATCAGTTTTACAAACGACGGCATGGGGATGCCGGCTATTTCCAATGTGACTTTTTTTTGTTCCAGCATGGCGGCATTATATTTGACGGTTTATATCCAAATTGCCAAAGCCGCCCGGCGGAAGTCCGTCGGACGGCCTGACAAATGTTTTGATTTTAGGATTTACCTATGTACGCCGATTTATTTCTTCGGCCAACGGTTGTCAAGAGCTGCGCTGCCGACAGTGATTTCTTCAGCGGAGAACGTGATGGTGATTGTCATAGGCACATCGTTGTTCGCGTCAAGAGTCTCCGAGTAGTGAACGATATATGCGTTCTTGAACTGGATTTCCTTCATCTTGGCGTCCTCCTCCGTTTTCTTATAGATAATCTTACCTTCTACGGGTTTGAAAGCGCTGTTCAGCATTGCCTCGATAACAGAAGTGTCTTCTGTTGATTCGATAGTTACTTTTACTCTACCGCCCAATACGCTTGAAGAGGGCATACCTTTAGAGTCCGTGTTACGACTGAACTCATAGTTTGAATAAAGGACGTCAAATTCCTTGTTGTTAAGTTCTAATGATGCTCTAAATGCCATAATTCGTTGGATTTAATGAGTTAAACTTAATTTTTACTGCGGTCTCTCCGTCCTTGCGCCCTAACCGGTATAGATGCAAAAAAGAGAAAACCTCAAAAACGATTTTTTGAAATTTCCTCTCAGCCTCCGGATGACTCAGTTTTATTGTGGGAAAAAGAGAAGAAAATAAAACATCATCTTTGATGTGAGCAAATATAAGTGCTTATCTTCATTTCTCCAAATTTTTTAGTGCGTTTTTTTGCTGTTGTTTTCATTTTAACACGTTTTAAACAAATATTCGTGTATAAAGCCACTGTCCTATATACTTAGGAATCCACCCCGTTGATGATGTATCGCTATTAAATTGATTCCCAGTATTGTAATGACACTTTTAGAAGATGTCTCATAAGGGGGCGGACGAACCCGTCGGAACGAAAACTGCTGCCGTAATACAAAAAAAACGGTATCCACCGCATGAAAGTGGCAGATACCGTTGGTAGATTGACTATGTAGTCTGAATCTTTGCGTATATCCTAATTCTTGCGCCCATATCGGCAGATAAGCAATGAACTTAATACCAGGAGTGCAAGGGCAATCATCCATGTGTATATCTTCCGTTCCTTTTCCAAATGTTCGATGTCCGCCGCTTGTTGTTTGGAGCAAGTTGTCAGTATATTAATCTGGGATTGTTGTGCCTTGCAGATATCCATAAGTTCAGCATTAATCCGTTGCTGTGTTTCCAGCGAAGTTTGGATGTTCTTGAAGTTACGGTTGGTCGTATATGCGTCGCGGATATATCCGGGTGTGCTTACCTGTAACGACGGAACCTGTATGCTGTCCGGAAGGTATGTCAGTTCTGCATTATTGCGCCGCTCTGTTGCGAAGCTGTTGAACAGGAGTATGCCGACGAGTGTACCGCTAATCAGAAAGGCTATTAACGCTATGATGGCAAACATTGTGTTTGACGGTTTCGCAACAGGTTGTTGGTACTCTCGTTCAAGCCATGGATGATGGTTCATCGTGTGAGGTGGTATGGATGTTCCATACTCCACAGTCCGGACTTCGGCATTTTCTTCGGTCTCTTTTTTCTCAAGGGCCTTGCGTCTTGATATATCCATAAATTCGCGCTTGGCAATCTGGTATTTATCTGCTTGATAAATGACAAGGTCGTTTTTTACCAGCCAGTCAAGAACGTCCTTGACACTCCGTTCTGATACCTTGAGGTTGCTGATGCTCCAAAATATCTCTGCACAAGATACCCATATTGGTTTCTGGAGGCACTTCTGATACAAGATTTCAAGTATCTCTGCCTGTAGTTGTTCTCTTGTTGGTTCCATTTATTTACAGTATTAATTGTTTCGGAATAAAATAATATTTCTTGCCGGCTATGAATACGGGCCTGAAAAGGTTGCGTTGATACATATCTTCCAGTCTTTTCATCTTTGAAATCAGGGCTGTATAGCCACTGTTAAAGTCCGTTAGCTCAACCTTTCTTTTCTTCAGCTTCTTCACCTTTGTTGAATTTAAAAGGCTGTCATTGGCCATGACTCCCGTTTTATAATAGAAGATTTGAGCCAGATATGGATTTCTGGGCAATACTTTTCGATAGAAACTTCTGTTTATGCTTTTCTTTTGCCGCTTGAATTGCTTGCGAAGCACTCTTAGCTCCTTTTTCCCTATGCTATCTGAAAACTCCGGGAGCAGTCCCCTGTAGCTTTGCAGCAGTCCCATCACTTCCCTGTCATCGAGTAGATATCCATATTCGTACCCGTCCATTATACTGTCCGCTACGGAGACCTTTATATAGTAGGTGTCATTCACGCTGTTTCTATCTATATCGTCAAGGCTCGTGCTGTCAGGATTTTCCGTATGATAGAATATATGCGTCAATTCGGATGTGGGACGGCTTCTTAGGACACCTATATTTCGCTCATAATCTTTAAGCGAGTGCAACAGTAGGCTGTCCGTCTCGAAAGATTGCCGTAACACGGAATCCAAGGCTGTTTCCAAAGCGTTGCTTTCCAGCCTGTTTCGACCTTTTGGAAATAAGATTCCTCCTACTGTAAGGCTGTTGTATGGGGCATCATATAGGTATAAGTTGGCATCCGTAGCTTCTATGTTCTTGAACAGTTCCGTCTTTACCAGTCTGTTGTCTGCGATATAATTGGATATATGGTCTATGTATTTCGTAGAATGGCTGTCCAGAATGGATTTGGCCTGCAATAGGAAGTCCTGATACGCAGTGCCTGACGCTCTGTCTATCTGGGCAAACAGAAGCCTTGCCGGTTGGGTTGCCAGCCACGAGAGTTGTTGCTCGTGCAAGGATAAAGTTTGCTTTGACCCTAAAATGATGAATACATTGTTGCTGAAACGGCTTTCGTTATCATAGCAGGAGATTTGTTTGATAGCCCCGCCAAAACCGTAAAACGATGATTGTTCCTCTTGCTCGTTCTTTCGCTTGGAAGAAATGGATTGTTTGATATAGTCGAGCCAGGCTGAAAAGTCCTTGGTGGGAGCCAGATGTCTGTTTACTCCATTGGGGGATATGCAAGTTGCCGAGAATGTGTAGTCATATCCGGGCTTCATTTTCAGCTTTAGGTTCTGTAGCACATTGATATATGGGGATAGATAAGGTAGGTCGGCATCATTGAACAGCACATGTATGTTCACGCTTTTGTTTTCCGCTTCCATCTTTCGGACATCGGAAACCATGATGTCTCCGCCTTTGATATTGATGATTTTATTCCAGTTCTTGTCCCAGACGGATAGAGGATAGTTCAGCCGGATCTTCCCGTCCGTTATAGGCCCTGCCGGGTTTCCATCCAAGTTGAACAATATCGTACCTTGAATATTCGCATTATGTAGTGCCAACGTATCGGGATACATCAGGTTGACGGCACATAACAAAGAATCACGGTATCGTGAATAATCAACATGATACACTTCATTCTGGCCGACTTCTGCAAGAAGGTCAGCGGGAATCCATCCTAAGAAGCGTTTGGTACTGTCTGATAATGCGGGAGCATTGGAAATCAATGCGGATTTGCCGCTCTTGTCCAACTTGTATAGGTAAACAACCTCTCCGCTGACAACTACCGCATCCGTTGTTGTTTTCAGAAACGGCTCTCCGTATATTTTCAGGGTATCTCCATTGAAGAATTGATGGATATCGAACAGCTTGTTAATGCTGTTTATGCCTATACGGTACCTTATCGGCTGGTTGTTGCGGGGATTGATATAGGCATGGTCGTACATCAGCATATTTTCCGATGGTATCCATCCGGCATAATTGACTTTACGGGGTTCCTTAAAGTGCCTCTTGCTGTTATACAGGAAACCTATAATAGACTTGGGCTTGCCTGTAATGTCAGGGTCGGCCTGAACGAGTTTGTAGGTTCCGTTCTTTTCACCTACTATGTAATAGGGTGTACCAATCCCGTGTGAAGACCGCTTACGCTGGAAATACGGGTCTTCATAACTTTGATTTCCGGTCCTGTCCGAATAGACAATTCTGTTTGTCTTACTTTTCTTTATTTTGACAGGTGCTTCCGTTGATTCCGGATAATTGAATATATCCCTATCCATTATTTGTATCCTGTCGCGGATGGACACTTGGGCAGATACGTTGCACGCAAGAGTCATCATCACGGCCACAGAAAACAGATTTCGTATGAGATTCAGTTGTTTCATTTTTCAATATAACTTTGTGTCACATGGATGGACTTGACGCAATTCAAATCGTCAATCTTCACATCATCAATACTCACACGCTTTTTCCTGTTGCTCTCAAGAAAATGCAGTCCTTGGCAATAGCCGTTGAAGTCATTGTATTTTTCATCATTGATGATGACCACTACCTGGTCTGCATCAATGCAAAAATATTTTTTACGGATATAATTTGTATGTTCGTAATAGACCGACTTTTGTGAGACTTTGGCGTCAGCTATGGCTTGCAAGTGTTTTTTAATATCATTCTGTACCAGTGCCAACGAATCTACCGTGACCAGTTCCTCTGCTTTTTCAAAGCGTGGGAGAATGGTTATACGGTGTTTCACCGGATATTTCGTCGTATTGGTTTGTAATGAGATGGTGTATTCTCCCGGAATATCATACGAATATACGACTTGCTGCTCGTATGCGTCCACAGTACCGCTTTCGCCAAATTCCCATAGCCATGTGTCCATACCATAGCCTTCTGCCGAGAAGACCAGCTCTTCGCCTTGATAGCCCTCTGACACTCCATTTATGCGGGGTATGGAATCAATGGCCTCATGCTCCAGTCCTGAGATTACCTTGATATACTTGTTCACGGAGTGTTTTCCGTCTATTTTCAAAGTAATAAGATATTTGCCGGCCTTACGATAAGTATATGACACATCCGTATTTCTCATCAGTGTATCGCCGTTTCCCATTTCCCAAATGAGCCGCTTGCCTTTAATCGCCGCCGTATCGTTGACTAACAGCTCCAACCGCTCGTTGACCTCATAATGAAAATTATCATTGGTGTCATACACATAAAAGTCAATATTGGCAAGGTGCGACTTCGAAGGCAGGAACAAGAACAAAAGGATACCTGCTATGGCAACCAGTCCCAATATGATGATTGTTATAGTTTTCTTATTATCCATCGCGAATGTTTTATAAATTGGCTTTACATTCTTCCAAATCCCGTTCAATCAGTGCGTTGTTGTGTACCAGACTATTCAATTCCTCTTTGATGTCGAATTGGCATTTAAGCACTCTGGAGGACAACACGCCGAAAAGGAATTTCGTATTCATATTGTTTTCCTTGTATATATGCTGCAATTGGTAAATCCCATCCTTCACTTCATCCATCTTTTGTACCTGATGGATGTTGAAGTCCAAAGAGTCAATTTCATTCCAGATGTTCTGCGCCTGCTGCATATGTGTATGCTGGATTTCAAAAATGCGCTCGGAATGGTTGATGTCGTTTATCAGCTCCGAACTGTCCTCTGTCGGTACGTTGAGTATATACCGGCAAAGTATGATATAAATTGCGGCTACTGAGAAAATCAGCAGCAGGAGAAAACGGATGTTTCCCCATAGCACTTCGTCTTTTGTCATGGCTTCGTCAGTTTATTCTTGGTTAATTCCTGATATTTGATTCTACACTTTTCAAGTTGCTCCATGTTGCTTTCACGCTGTTTGCTTTCGCGGTCAAGGTCATCCATGGATGACTGGATGACACGAATCTGTTCAAGCATGGCTTTATACACTTCGTACTTGCTTTTATCGGCCTGCATCGCAATGTCATTTTCCATCAATAACCGTTTTTTGGTTATCAGTTTTTGCATATGCTTGTGTTCACTCGAATTTCGCCGTTTGGTCTTCAGATTGTTCAGGTTCCGGAACAATTCTTCTATCTGGAAGTTAAGTTCTGCCTGTTTCTTGAACACATTGTCATATTCGGCCTTCTTGCTTTCAAGAAGGGATATTCCCTTTTGTGCAGTCACAATCGTTACGACACCTCCGGTTGTGGTAACAATCAGTGCGATAGCGAATACCAAAGTAAATCGGAGTTTCGCTTTCAAACGAGCTTTTTTGTTTTCTGCTTCCATACTTGCTATGATTTAATCGCTCAACCTATAAACGACCATGACCGTTTCTTTTGAGCTTCTATTGTTTCGTGACTTTCGTCTCCTACTATAATATTCTCACGAACCATTCCGATGTATTCCAGTTCACTCATTTTGTGGAACATATTGCTGAGCAGTGTCACAAGTGCCCCTGCCGTCTGCAATGATTGGTTTATATTGGTATGGTCATACATAAGTTTGGTTACGCTCTCTATCTTCGTGATAAATTCAGAGGGCGTGACATTGGTCCACTCATAGAAGTATTGGAGCAATTGTTCTCTTTCCGTTTCGGAAAGACTTTGAAGAGCGGAGTTCAGACCGTTTGCAAGTTCGTTCACGGCCTGCACAAGATATATCGGCGGTTGCTCTAAGGCAATTTGCTCGATAAAGAAGATTCTTGAGTTGTAAAAGGCAGAGAAAGCCTTACACAGCTCAAATGTGTTGTTGGCAAGCGTATCTCTACGCTTGTCGGCAACATTCCTGCTGTAAATGAGTTTCACGTCTTCTTTTATAGACTGTAGGGTACGTGCCAATTGAGAAATGAATGTTTTAATCCCATCGTGGCAAGCGGAATGTTGTACCGGCGGAATATATTGATGATTGATTTTATAGGTATTCCCTTGTCTGCATACCTCTGCCACCAGCAAAAAATTCTGGCTGTAGAACGATTTGTTGACTTGGTTCTTGGGGACGATATGGAGTTTTATGCTCGGCAAGACATACGGGTGATGCAAGGGCACCTCTTCCGGGTCCGGTTCACCGACAGGTATCAAGTGATACGGATCTACGGATATTAGTACCATATACTCGCTGTCTTCGGCTTGCAGGCCGGATTCTGAAATGGTTGCACTGGGTTTCTCATCCCCGTATAAACCGTCGTAATAAACGATGGGCAGACCGCCTTTGGTGATTGCGTTGCAGCTTTTTAGGCGGACACAGAGAGTGGACATGGTATCACCTGAAATCTCAATTTCAAGATTGTCACCTATCCCTTCAAGAACCTCTCCAAGGCCATAGTTATAAGTGGTCAGGCTCCTTCCTGCTTCGCGGTTGAGAGCTTCCGTTTGGCTATACTGGTTTGCAAAGAAATGCTTGCTGGTCAGCTTCAGACCATTGACCCAGTTTACAGGCAAATATGTTAGTGTTTTCATATATTATGATGTTTTTGTTTCTACTTGTACTCGCCGGATATATATCGTTTGGTTATTCTTAATCTTATTGCCCTCACTGGTCAGAGTGGGGTCAAGTATTCTTATGAGCAACGGGAAGTTAAACCATTTTGAGGTATAGAACATCCATCCGATTTGCATATCTTCCTTTTCTGTTTCAATCTTGTTTTGGGGGAAACGCCTGTTTTGGTCTTCGATAACCCAATTGAACCAGTTTCCAAGAGATATTTCATTGGGCAGTCGGACAACCAGCGAAGCGTATGTCGGGTCTTTTATATTCCGTTTAATCTTGACTTTGACCGTTCGGAAACCGAAGTTGTCTATGTTGTCCCAATATTTCCGGTCAAAGGTTCCATAGCTCAATTCCCATGGGGTGTATATCGGATGCGGGATGTCCAGGAACAGGGTTCTGCTGTACATAATCAGATACGGGATTGCAAACCACAGGATATTTGTTGTGTTCCATAACGAATAAGGCAGCTTGCTTATCAGTTCAAACAGCAGATAGTAACACCATCCGCCTAAAGCGCATATCGTGGTTAGAGTGAGAATGACCGCTGTTCGGGAGCTGCCAATACCGATTGCTCCGAACAAATCGGAAGTTGACAGTTTGCAGAACAATGCCCCAAGGAAGATATAGGACAGTATCGTGAATGTCAAGCCTCCCCAGACGTATTCGTTTTTTAAGAAACCGAACAGGCTGGGTAAAGCGACGGCAATGGAAGCCAGAAGAATGAATATGATTAATTTCTTCAGGCTAAGTTTGCTCTTGATCGTTTTTATTCCGGTCAAGACAAATATCATCACGGCTACAAATAATGGAGCCAATAAATAACGTGCAAAGAAATATAGCAATATCTTCATATTATTAGATTTTTCATAAGTTCATATTATATCCTAATCGGTTTTCTCCAAGTATAAAATCCGTTTCTCCACATACCAGATAATCAACTTCGATATTTCTTGTTGAAAGAATGAAAAATTCAAGTATCCGGCGGACATTGGATAGATGCGTTTTTACCTCCTCATAGTCATCTGTCGGAGTATCAAGGATGATTGTCGCCGTCAAATCATCGGTTTCACTTATCATTAGACCATTAAGACCTAATGTCTGTCCGATACATCCGGAACCGACTGAAAGGTAAACCGTTTCATCAATCTCATGGACTTCCAGTCGCAGTTTCACCTTCAATCCCAAAACGATAAGGAACAGTTGCTCGATAGCGGGCAGGTTCTCTTTATACCGTTCTGCATTGCAGAGGAATAGGAACAGCTTATATTTCTGATGGGGAGTAATGGATAGCTCGACATTTTCCATTACTTCAATCATCTTGATGAAGTTCTTCTTGGAGTCCGGGTCGGAAAAGAAATTCAGATGGCGGTTATTGATACGGACCTTTTCTTTGAAAAATTCAGTATCAAAGGGTGCAAAGAATTGAATCAGCTCTTTGTCCTGTTTTTCATTGGCTCGGATGGCTTCGACTATCTCCTTATTGCTCATGCCCGGTGTGCTAAGCACCAAGGGATGAAATAGTAATTCCGGCAATTGATGGTAGATGCTGTTTCTTGCCAGATTCAGCAATATATATTCTTTGCCGGCATTTGTCGTTGCGACATGCTGTTCCGAAACGCTTAATACATCTCTGGATTTCACACGACTGTTCATACCATGGCAATTAACCATAGTATGGTCCAACAGCCGCCGGTCAAGAATAAATTGAAGTTCATCATAAAAGATTTCTGCGACGAAATTTATTGCCTGACTTCGTTGGATGCTTTCCAAGGGTTTCTTTTGCGCTAACATTGTTCCCATATCAGTTCACCGTTTCGATAGTTTATGACGATGTTGTCACCCGGCTTGATTTGTTCAGAGACAATCAGACGAGATACGGACTTCTTGATATAAGTTCTTATGACTCCTGCAATCGGACGTGCGCCGTATTTTGGAGAATACCCTTTGTTTGCCAGATGTTGCAATGCTTCATCCGACAAATTCAACTGGATGTTTTTCTGTTTCATCAGTTGTTCTTGCAATCTTCCAAAATGGAGGTTGAATATCTGTTTGGCGACATTTTCATCTATTGGCGCAAACGGAACCACCTCGGTGAGACGTCCCAAAAATTCAGGTCGGAAATACTGTGCCATAACCTCGATGAGCTTTCCGGAATCAGGAGTATGCCCGGATTGTATTTGTTCCACAATCCACTGGCTTCCGATATTGGAAGTGAAAATGATTATGGAATTTGAGAAATCTCCTTCCCGGCCCAGTTTATCATGTATTTTGCCTTCATCCATCATTTGCAGGAAAACATCATAAACACTGCTATGGGCTTTCTCAATCTCATCGAACAATACTACCGAATAAGGTTTCTGCCTGATTTGAGTGACCAGCAGACCGCCTTCCTCATATCCTACATATCCCGGAGGTGCACCATACAGCAATGCAGCCGAATGTTCTTCCTTGAACTCGGACATGTCAAATCTGATCATGGCTGATTCGTCATCAAACAGTAATTCGGCCAGTGATTTTGTGAGTTCTGTTTTTCCCGTTCCGGTAGGACCAAGGAAGAAGAATGAACCTATAGGCTTCTTGGGGTCGCTCAGTCCGCTACGTGATTCTATAATGGCATCTGATAAAGTTGTAATAGCCCGGTCCTGTCCTTTGACCCGTTCTTGCAATTTGCTCTCGATGCTCAAAAGCCGGTCCTTCTCGCGGGCTTGTATCTTTCCGATAGGTATATTGGTGCATTCCGCTACAATCGCTTCTATTTCCGAAGAGCGTATCTCTTCAATGGACTGGTCGGATAGCATCTTTAGCTCTTTGATGATACCTGACAAACGTCCTGCTTTTATCGTAATATCATCTTCTTTGTCCCACACATAGTTGTCTGACAGTTTGGTAGTCAACACGACACTGATTTTGCTGAACACAGAGCGGTACAGCAAGTACAGTGGTCCTTCAGATATTTTTTCGTCGAGACCCCTTATTTTCTCAAAATCCGTTTCCAAATCAGAGATACTGGCTCGTGCGTTCTTATTGCATAGCCGGACGGCAGCGGCGGTTCGGTCAAGCAGGTCGATGGCGGCAGATGGCAGGCTTCGCTCCTTAAAATATCGTTTGGAGAGTGTGATTGAGTCTTTAATACACGCATCTGAGATTCTCAGCTCGTAATAGTTTTCAATTCTTTTTTTATGTAATTGTATGGCACTTTCCAGTGTAGTCGTATCCAGTTCTTCAATCTTTATGATGTCAAGACGCCCTTCTATCGGATGCTTTTCGATGTTCTTCCGGTAAGAGTCGTTCGTGAGTGTGAGAACAAGATTTGCGGCTCCCTCGCTGATTTGCGCACTTAATATGTTGACGAGTGTAGATGCCTTGCCTGATGCGCTGTTCTCCAAAAGGACCTGTAAATCATCAATCACCAGCACAGCTTGTTCCAATTGGTTGAGTTTGTGCATCAGATTGACAACTTTTTGTGCTATCTCCGTTTCAGACGAGGTTGATGCGAGCAATTTTGCCGTATTGAGTCCGACAATAGATATTTGCTTTAACATCTCGTCTTCATTCTCACAAATATCTTTGACAAAGGCGTTGATGATGGAACTCTTTCCGATACCGGATTCACCGACAATCAGTATGCCCTTGTTCTCTGAGCGTTCGAGGCATTCTAAAATAGTACGGACCTCTTTTTCCCTACCGACGACGAAGCCACCGGCATTGATGGTTTCTTGGTTTTTCAGGTTGTCGGCATAAGGAACGCTTGCTGTTATCTGCATTTCCTCTCCCTGGTAAGAATACAACGGGGTAAGGGCATTGTAGTGGGACAATATGTCATTTTCCGAAATATCCAGCATTTCTATCTGCTGATGCGAATACACGACACCTTCACGTAATATGGCGGTAAACACACAGATGGAGTCTATGGAATCCGCTCCTAATTTAATTTTAGACCGTTCGGACTCATCCAAGACTTTCGACAGTTCTTCGTCAGGTTCCACTTCTTCTGTGGAAGTGCCACTGGACCTATACATTTCGCGGTGGGTGTCAAACCATTCCATTATGTAGCCGACATCCTTCTGCATTGAGGATAAGATTTCTTTTAGGCCCGTGTTTTCTGCAAACATGGCCATGACAAGATGTGACACGCCGAACGTGTTATGCTTGTCTTGAAGTGCCATTCCTCTTGCTATCTTAAGGGCAGACACCAAACTTGGACTATAATTGCTATCATTCATACGAATTTGATTTTATAGTTTGAATTACATACAGAGCGTTCAGTCAAATCTTTTTCAAGATAATGGGCCAATTCTTCCAGATTGGGAATTTCATCTTTATCAAATTGTCCAAGTTTTATCTTGACCTCTGTCACTCTGATTAATCCTTTTTTGCTGTCAGGAGATATAGCCACGCCATTACCGACTTCGACTGATTCAACATATTTTCCCAGCTTGTGCAACAGGTAGCTTTTGATGTCTTCTTTAGATATAATCCGTTCCCGGGACAACAGACCGTACCTTAAACTATTTATAAGTTCCTGTTCGCCATCATGCGTTGTTCCTCCTTGCATACAAGTGCGCAACATGATGCCCGAAGCGTCATATTTTTCTATGTTGAATTGTTGTATCAGTGTGCGTTCGTTGAAACCGTTCGCCAGAGATCCGGAAGTTACCCAATATTTTATCTCGGCATTGGTCGCATCTTTTTGGGGGACACTTAAAACAAAGGCTTTTATTTTGTTATCTCCTTTTAGTGTGGCCTCCAATCCTTTCTCTATATCATTTATCTTGTTGAACAACTCTTTGAGCTGCGTCGAAAGTGCATCCGGATTCATTGAAGCGAAAGCACTCCCGTCTTCTTTCATTAATTGTAATACTTTTGAAATTAATGAGCGGGCACTGTCCGAATCAAATCGTTCAAGGTCGCCAAAATACAAGCTGAATATACCTGTCGGATTTTCTTCATACTGGTTCAGCCGGTTTACATATTCCCGGCCTTTGTTATCTTGGAACGAGCGTATGTTCAAGAATTGTGTACGGCTCGGACATTTCAGGGGGATAATCCGTCCGGTGGAACGGAAATTATGCTGTTTGTAAACGATTTGTCTGTTTACAACCGGAAATGTGTTCAAATATACTTCCAGATTTTCAAGACTTTCTTTCGTGAATATTTCCGGAAAGGCTATCTTGACCCAAAAGAGACTCTCAGAGTCATCCGGGATCTCACAGTCGGACACATAACCGGGAAACATTTCTCGGTAGGTCTGTTTCTCTTTGGAAGCGCCTCTTATACTCACATTAAAATATAGGTCACTATAAAAATCGCGGATTTCATCAAAGTAGTGTGCATTACTATATGGATCTTCAACATGAAGGCCTGTTTTTGCATTCAGCAGGTTTCCAGTGCAGTCATAGAAGAAAGCCATATTCATAAACGGAAGCAGCTCCATGTCGGAAGGCTTGATGCAAAACATCACAGAGTCCATTTTTTGTAGGACTTCTTTAGACACATCCATCCCGACCCAGACGCAATAATCCGCTATCCGGTTTTTAGGGGCAAGGAAGCGTGTTGGAGTGCTAAAGCCATCGGTTGAATGCCTTATGCTATCGTTATATGCGATTGCTCTGACTTTTGCGTCAACCAGTTTATAGGAAAACAAAGGGGTTATAAAGACTTGAATATCACCTTTGCCAAATATGTTCTTCTCTGCATAAAAATGATCTTCGGCATCAAGCTCGCAACATTCCCCATGATTGGGGGTAATAGTCATAAGCGCATGGGCCGGCTTTGGCAGCGACCATTTGTTTCCTATGAGTATTCTGGACAGACGGTGAAGTATCCGTGAGTCGGACTGCTCTATTTCTTGATGCAGTTTGTTGGACTCATGGGCAAAAACTTCAAGCAGCAAATCTATCACGGGGTCCATATCGCGTATATCGGATACACCCCAGAACTCCATAGCCTGCTTTAATATTCGTTCCTTTATTGCAATTTGTTTCTTGTCTGCCATAGTTCGATTATTGTGATAAAGGGCTTATATATAATGAGGTATTGAAACTGAATTTCTCGTTGGTTCTATCCATTGTTCCGGTCACGGTTATTTGTGCCTTTCTTCGGATATGAGATACCTTATCTATATTTTCTTCTTCTATTTCCAAAAGGGTGACGTTCACATCTACATTCCGTAGCCTCTTTTCATATTTCTCTATCGTTTTTATTAAGGAGTTCTTTACCCCTTCCTCCCAATCGCTGATTTTCACAAGTTGGTTGAACTCAAGGTCCCATATCATGGAACCAAAATCTTCTCGCCCGATAACTTCCCCATGATGAGAAAGAATCAGTAGCATGATGTGTTGGGCTATCGATTCCTGATAGGAACACCTTTGCAATTTCTTGGCGACAGCCGATTGCAATTGTAATGGCATTTTCAGGTAAGTCATACTATTCTTCTCTTTATTCTATTTCGCAAATATACTATTTTCCTCATTAGATGCCAATAAAATACCCCTAAAAATTTGACGGTTTCAGAAATAATTCATATATTGCGCACGGTCATAAAACCAAGAGAGAGCTATAAAAAAAGTATGATATTAAAAAGTAAATGCTATGGCAATCTACAATTATGGAATTGGAGGCAACGAAGTAAAAGTCGATGCGAACGAATCCATCGCGGAAATCCCCTCCAACCGAACTTTGATAGTTCAAAAACTGACAGATGAAGCTCCTGCGGCTCCGGAAAGTGTGTATGGTTTGGAAACCATTGAAGATGTGTTCCAACGTTTTGACCAACAGTTGACTTACGCCACGTGGATGCGGAAGGTAATGAAGTCAAGGAAATCATGACATTCACCGGACTCGGAGACTTCGGGGCCAAGAAGATTAAAGAGAAAAGTGATTTCTTGAGTAAACTTGACATTGAGAAAGAGCAGGGTGTCCGAATAACTCGCCAGCTTACTTCCAACCGCGCTTTACAGAAAGCACTTGAAAACCCGGAAGTCAAAAATGCCATTATGGACGTGATTGAATCATCAATCGAGGAGATTCTGGCAAATCAAAAGAAAGTAGAACTTTAATCTTTTACTAAGATGAAGCAGGAAACTCAACAACAGACAGCCAGTACGACAACCTCACAGAAAGTCGTATCACAACAGGCGCAAAAGTCATCTGCATCGGCAATAGACAAGCTCAAAGAATTTGGTGGCTTCGCTTTTCTTGAAAATATCATAGATGGATATTCCAATCTTAATCCGGCACGAAAGGCCCGTCGCAACATCTTCCTCACGGATGAACAGTGGGAAAATGAACGTAAGGCCTTGGTGAATCGCTTAAGCGTATGGCTCAAACTCCTGCGTGAGAATGACACTGCCGAACAAATGCGGGACAAGGCCAAGGAAACCGCAGAAAATGCCGAGAACCTTCTTAATCATAACTTGAAGAATGCTCTTGCCAGAACACGTGAACTCGAAAGCGCATACCGTACTATTGCGTTCTTCTACAAGAACACGGAAAGTGATAAGGTGAAGAATATCACCATTGTCAATGCGACTATGGAGCAGCTTCAGGATTTGGACAATACCATTTTTGCTGACCACATTAGCAATGAACTCAAACAGAATTTTGACCGTCTTGACCTGCGTCGCAACTACTCGTTGCTTGTCGTTCCCGGATATATAGGTTCAAATGCCATTTTGGACAAGTGGTCCAAGATTGCATACGAGAACAAGGTTTTTCTTGTTACAGACTTTCAAAATCTTGAAACTCCGGACGATGTAGTAGATATATTCTTCAATGCCAATCATACGGGTGGAGATGTATTCAAATCGAATACTATAATGACCTGTAACTGGTTGCTTGGTCGTCAAAGAGAGGAAAGCGTTGGAGAAGAAGAAAACCTTTATATTCCGCCATCTTCTTCACTTGCCGGGAAAATATACAAAACCTTAATGTCTCAGGTAGTGGCTGGTAAGAAATTTGGTGGACTTAATGAAGTAGAAAGTGTACGCTTCGACCTTCGCAAGAGTGAGATTTCCGAACTTGAACGTATGGGTCTTGTGCCGATGGTGAATGAGTACAGCAAGGTTATGGCTTTCTCTGCCAAGACATTATTCAATGGAGATAACCTTGGCTTGCAGACCTACTCCGTAGTTCGTGTATTCGACTATATAACGAAAGTATTGATTGACTTCCTGAACCGTCGGGCATTTGAGAATTGGACTACTCGCACGGAAGCTGATTTACGTGGTCAGGTTGTGAAATTCCTCGATAGTGTAATGGGACCGAACAAGCTCATCGAACGCTTCAAGGTTATGAAGATTGAACAAGACCCGAATCAGAAAGACCATGTGCTTCTTGATATCCACATCACACCGTATTTCCCGGCAAAGAGCTTCGTGATACAGCTTGCCGGTCATAAAGGCGATAATCCGGAAGATGCTATTTGGGAAAGTGAATATCGCCAAGAATAAATTGGATAATTTTGAATTTACAGATGGGCATAATGTATGTCCATCTGTAAATCATTTATTCACTTATATGAATAAAGAAAAGAAAGAGTATTTGGATAAGAATAGGTGTCCGTAATCAGATGAGTATCCTCAATAGCGTGGCGAAATCGGACAATCTCTTGCACACTTATGTACAAGTGAACGAGGGGTAAGCCAAAGGAGCCATACTCTTTTAGCCTCATGCTATACCGTATATTCACAGAAAAAGCATTATTATGCAGCTTGCCAGTCATAAGGATTGGTTGCTCTGAAGGTACAATACTGGACGGTAAATATCATCAAGAATAAGTAAAACATTAACGAGTTGTATATTTGCCACTTTAGACAAATATTTCTCGTTCATATAATAAAAAGGTCTGAAATGGAAATTACTTTGCAGCAATTTGAGGCAATGTGCCAAAATCGACAATTACATAATGGTTATGTTGAAGGTTTAGGGTGTGTGTTTTGGCGGTCTCGCTATGTCATATCATCTGATACAACATCTACTGAATCATTTTCCACACCTTTCTATGAATTGGTAGTGATAAAGGATGAGAAAAATATCGAAAGTGGATTGCAACCATTAGAGGGGCTGATAGACAAGGGAACTACTGCTTTGTCTTTATATGGTATTGCAAATTCTTTTGAGCAATTATCCCAAAAACCTATTGTCATTGGAGAAAAGTATATTCAGATAAACAGACAAGGTACTTTGGTTCGTAATCCCAATAGAGTATATACAACAAAAGGTGAAGTTGCGAAAGGTGTAGGTAGGAAAATCTATATTGCAGGGCTTGTTATTGATACAGCGTTATGGATTTCTGGTAAACAGACTTTTTCCGAGGCGGCATTAAATATGGGAGTGAACACGGGCATTTATATTATCGGTTCTTATTTCCCTCCAGTTGGAATTGCTCTTGGTATTTTATGGTTCATAACCAGTGTCTCAAAACGTCCATATATTTCCCCGCCAAGTTATGAAGAAATACATGGTACTATTACTCCCGCAGATGCAACAAGAGTTGACCGTCCTTATTATTGTGAACCAATGAGAGTCAGGCCCAATCATAAAAAACATATATTAAGACAAGGAAAATGATGCCATAACACAATGAATATAAAACGTAATACATCCTCTTTCAAAGAAAAAAATGGAGTTTCATTTTTCGATAATATATTTTATTGGATTTGGACTACTGTACCGTCAAAGGGATTTCCTGACCGTTCTTTTGTAGTTGTTACGGTATGTCAATTTTCTTATGTGTTGCTTTTTGTTTCTATTTTGTTGACTCTATTTGATGAGCAAGTTCAACTTTGCATATATGACAAACCAGAACCTATAGCTATTCCCATGCTTATATTGTTGATAATATTATCTTTTATCAATTTAAAAATATATGATGAGAAAAAATATCAAAAATTGGAACATGGCTTTAGACTGATGTCTGTTCCACAAAGAAAAAAATATAAAAATATTTTTTTTATTTTCTTGTTTCTTTTTCAAAGGAAAGCTGTTAAAATACATTTATATATGTCTGAACTGTAGATTTTCAGGCAGACATATCGGAAGAAACAAGTGATCCGAATATGAAGGAGGTTCTATATGAAAGGTTCTTCTATGAATACCCATATGGGAAATATTGTCATTGATAATGAAGTCATTGCACAGTATGCCGGCAGCGTGGCGGTAGAGTGCTTTGGTATCGTAGGTATGGCCGGAGTCAGCATGAAGGATGGTCTGGTAAAGCTGCTTAAGATGGACAGCATCACCAGAGGCATCAATGTGTCCCTGGACAACAATAAACTGGTTCTGGACTTCCACGTGATCGTAGCTTACGGCGTCAGCATTCTGGCTGTCACCGACAATCTGATCAGCAACGTAAAATACAAAGTGGAAGAGTTTACCGGTATTGAGATCAAAAAGATCAACATCTTTGTTGAAGGTGTAAGAGTGATTGATTAAGGAGGAAGTAATTGTGGCTTTACAACAAATCGACGCTAAGATGCTTTCCAAGATGTTCTTAGCCGGTGCCAAGAATTTAGAGAATAAAAAGGAATGGATCAACGAACTGAACGTATTCCCCGTTCCTGACGGAGATACCGGAACCAATATGACCATGACGATCATGTCTGCTGCAAGAGAAGTGTCCGCACTGGGCGAGGATGCAGATATGGCTGCCCTGTGCAAGGCTATTTCCAGCGGTTCCCTGCGTGGTGCCAGAGGTAACTCCGGTGTTATCCTGTCCCAGCTGTTCCGTGGCTTTACCAAGAGCATCAAGGAAGAGCAGGTTCTGGATATTCCTGTTCTGACCCGTGCATTTGATAAAGCGGTGGAGACCGCATACAAGGCTGTTATGAAGCCGAAGGAAGGTACGATCCTTACGGTAGCAAGAGGTGCTTCCGATAAGGCAAAGGAGCTGTGTGAAGATGGTGCAGAGGATCTGGAGCAGTTTTTAGGATCTGTGATCGAACATGCCCGTTACGTACTGAGCCAGACGCCTGAGATGCTGCCCGTATTAAAGCAGGCAGGCGTAGTGGATTCCGGCGGACAGGGTCTGGTAGAAGTTTTAAGTGGTGCGTATGACGCATTCTTAGGTAAGGAGATCGATCTGACCGTAGCTCCCGCAGCTACTGCGAAGGCAGAGGATACCAAGAGTTCTCTGGAAGTACAGGCAGAGGCAGAGATCAAGTTCGGTTATTGCACCGAATTCATCATTCTGTTAAATAAGCCTTTCAACGTAAAAGCAGAGATGGATTTCAAGGCATTTTTAGAGTCCATTGGTGATTCTATCGTATGTGTAGCAGATGATGAAATCGTGAAGATTCACGTACACACGAATGATCCAGGACTTGCGATTCAGAAAGCACTGACTTATGGACAGTTATCACGCATGAAAATAGATAATATGCGTGAGGAGCATAGGGAAAAACCTGTCTCTTATACACATCTCCGAGC
>OWJG01000290.1_pt1 | contig 41827 bp, 29 predicted proteins | sample 1732781 | NCBI WGS metagenome assembly OWJG01 (sample SAMN05065753, study PRJEB22554) | human gut metagenome | biome: ENVO:2100002; feature: ENVO:00000062; material: ENVO:00002003 | host: Homo sapiens | place: USA | reverse complement strand
AGGCTGCGCAGCGCCGATGAGAGCCGCATCCTGCCGAACGTCTTGAGCTGGGCGCGGCGCAGGGGCAGCGGCCGGAATGGGTCGACGAGTACCAACGAGCATCTTCACTATTCTCCAAACGGTCTCTTTTCTTGAGGACGGCAGCCGCTCATCAAGCCGCAGCCTTGGCGGAATCCTTGCTTCCGGTGAGCTTCAAAAGCTTGAGCAGCTTCATGACAGTCGGGAAATACCGCTCTGCAAAACCCGGAGTCGTCGAGTGCGCGCCTGCGCGCCCGAGCAGTCCGCAGGCGAGCCCTTCAATGCTGCGGGCAAAGGCTGGAGCCGCCTGCGAAGTGAGCGCTCCCTGCAGGAGACTTGCGTCAAGGACCGTCCCGGCATTGGGCAGTTCAAAGTCCACCTTGACGCCGAGGAAGTTTTCAAACTCTTCACGCGTCAGCACGGGCTTGCTGCGCTTGCCCGCACCGGCTCGGCAATGATTGGCCACCAAGAAGCGGCGCTGACCGGGCTGCGGCGCACCGAGTTCAGCGAGCAAAATCTTCGCCGCGCGGGCGTTTGAAACCGTGTAGTCGATGAGAATCACGCAGACATCGGCGTTCTTCAGAATTTCTGCGCTCCCCGCAGGGCGATGCGACGGGATATCCCAAATCGAAACAGAAAAGAGTTCGCAAAGCGCACCGCCCAACTGAAGGAGGAGCTGCGGATCAACCGGCGTTTCCGGACCGGGACGCTGAGCAAGGAGCGACAGGCGCTTCTTTTCACCGTCTGCGAGCACCGTGCGGGCAATGAGGCGATAGTCGATTTCAGCGGCCGAAAGAATGCCGGCCAAGCCGTTGTCGGCCTTGAGACCGAGGAGTAGCGCGAGGTCACCTTTGCGGCGATCGAAATCAACGAGGAGCGTCGGATATTTGGCAGCCTCTGCAATCCAGCGCCCCAAAAGCGCCGCTACGGTACTCGTACCCGCTCCGCCAGCAGCACCCGTCACCGCAATGGTCTGTCCGACCCGCACGCTTGAAGCATCCGGCATACCGAGCCAGCGATCGCTGTCGGCACGGTTGAGGAGCTCCACCACCAAAGCATCTGCCACCGGCGAAACCAGATAGTCAAATGCACCGGCAGAGAGGAGCGAACGGTAAAGTTCAACATTTTCTTCTGCGCCTACTGCCACAATGCGGCAGCCCGGGCCCGCCAAGGCGGCCAAATCTGCTAAGGCCGGCACTGGGAAAGGCGAAGCAGAAATATCAACAATCAAGAGCCCCGGGGCGTCATGCTGCGTGAGCCAGGCCTGAGCTTCGTCGATGCCGCCCTTCTGAGCGGCTGTACAGCTGCGCCCGAGCCGAGCGAATACGTCGGTGAACTGCTTCAGATCGCCTTCGCGGCAAAACACCGCGGTCGTGATGCCCTCGACGGAGGCATTGTTTTCGTTTTCCTTATCCACGATCAATCCTCCTGGCTGAAGTCGATGTCGATCAGGTCTTCCTGATCACCCGTCTGATATTTCTGTACGGCCAGATTGCTGGCCGTGCCGTCAGCGCCTTCAAGCGCACGAGGACGCAGGAGATCCTTCGGATCGCTCACCATCATGGCGATGTTGGCGTTGTTGGCGCAGCCCAACGTGCCGACGGCCTCGTAAGGCTCAATCGTCCAGCGAGTCGGATCGGCCACCTCGCACTCCGGCGCATGCACAACGTAGGCTTCGCTGATGAGCTCCAAGTCCCAGCTCACGCGGCGGTCCGGAAAGTCGCGCTTGCCGGTTTTTTCATTTACATAGACGGCAAGCTTGGGTTCCTGAGCGCCCGCTTCTTCGAGCGCTTCGGCCAATCGGCGAGCGAGCTTTTCGCCTCGCTCGGAGAGCGGTACGACGGTGAGCACCTGACGGCGGATCGGTCCCTGCGACAAGAGGAACTTGTTGGCAGACTCGATCGACTCATCGGTGAGACCCGAACCGTTTGCCGAAGCACGAAGGTAGAGCGACTTCGCCTGAACCTTCATGGAGAGCGCCTCGTCTCTCGTCTGAGCAAAATTCGAGGAACGCACACGGCCAACGGTCTTGGTCTCAAGCCCTTCAACCGCACGGTACCCTGCTTCGGCTTTGTCAAAGGCGTAGCCGCCCGCCGTCTGAACCGCATTGCCCATGTAGCTCAAACTTTCACAGCCCGTAAGCGCTGCGATCAAGGCAATGCTCAGGAGCGCTGCCGTGCCTTTGCGCGCCTGAGTCTTCAGACTGAAGCGGCGCTGATTGTTGTTGTGTGTCATATCTTTCATCCGCATCCGTTTCAATTAGAAGAGGTAGCCGATTGAAGCCTGACGCGGTGCATAAGCGTCAACGGCATTGATGCCGCGTCCCGGCACGCGCAGATCGCCCGAAGAAACCGGGTCGACGATATTGGCGGTGAGCAGAATCACGAGTTCGCTGTCTTCGACCTGCGTCTGTTCGTATTCAAAAAGACGGCCGACGAAGGGAAGGTTGCGAAGTCCCGGCACACCGTTCACGGTCTGCGATGATTCGCTGCGAAGCATGCCGGCCAAGGCAAAGCTCTGGCCGCTCGCGAGCTCAACTGTGGTTTCTGCTCGGCGCACGCGCACCGCCGGAATCGCGGAGCCTTCCGAAAGAATCACCTGCCCCTCGCTCGTAAGCTCGCTCACTTCAGGCGCCACATGGATTGCAATGCGGTTAGGCGAAAGCACTGTCGGCGTCATGCGCAGAATCACGCCCCAGGACTTGTAGTCGATGGTGATGGAGTTGCCCGTAATAATCACGATCGGCACTTCGCCGCCGCTCGCAAAGGCGGCGGGCTGACCTGACATCGCCGTCAGGTTGGGTTCGGCAAGGAGCGAAGCAAAACCGGATTCGCTCATGGCATTGATGAGCACGCCCAAGGACATGCGGCCCATATTGAAGATGCCGCCGAGCGCCGCGCCCGCCGTGTTCGAATCCGGCATCAACCCCGGAATGTTGGCATTGCCGTCCTCAAAGGAACCGTCCGGATTGAAGTGTGAATTGTTGGACGCATGCGAGGAGAAGAGTCCCTGCGATGTGCCGTTGCCAAGGAAAAGCGGGCCGCGGCCGGTATTGAGCACCGCACCCCAGTTAAAGCCGAGCGAATGCGTGAGTGAACGGGATACTTCAACAACCCGCACCTGAATATTCACCTGCTGAGAAACTTCAACTTTGAGCTGATTGATGACCGGACTCGACTGACCGCCGGCGGAGCCGCCCTGACCGCCTCCGTCCTGGCCGCCTTGCTCGCCGCCCTGCCCCGGACCGCCTGCGGCGGCCGAAGAGGCTAAATAGGATTCAACGAGCTGGGTGACGCGCCGGCTGTCGAGCGCCGTTTTCACTTTGCCGCGCACGATCATGCGGTTGTTGAGCGCCGGGACGAGTTCAATGCTCGCACTCGGCACGGCCCGCTTGATGTCGGCCTTCAATTTTTCGAGATTGTGTTCAACCGTCACTTGGACTGCTGCAATCACCGCGCCGGCTTCGTCCAGCGCATAAAAAGTCGTTGATCCGGCAGCGGTGCCGAAGAAAAAGACCTGATCGGGCGATGGCATCTGATAGGAAGCAATGCCCGGCGTTGCAACAAGCACTTTTGCCGCTGCGCTCGGGAGCTGCAGCAGAGCGCCCTCTTTTAAAAAGACGCGAAGACTGCTCGTCGGCTTGGTGAGCTTGAGGTTTTTCAAGCTTGAAGCGCCTTCGAGCACTTTGACGTCTGTCGGAACCTGTGCCTTCAGCGCAGCCGATGCTGGGGAAACAGCCAGACCGAGCAGTGCGCCCAGACAGGCTGCCGCAAATACGGCGCGCGACGGCTTCCGGTTTTGGGTCAGACGGGAAGAACGGCTGACTGAATCTTCAAGGTGTGGAATCTGCACGATGGTTCTCTTCAATCGGTTAGAAGGTGACGGGCGCAACAGCCGCACCCTGATAGGTAATGACAGTCTTAGCGGCCGGCCGCTGCGTGCCGAGAATGCCCGTGGCATCCTGCAGATGCGTGACGGCAGCGGTCTTCTCATTCACTGCGCTGGTGCCGGCCGCATCTTTGGTCTCCGGTTCACGCAGACCGCGAATAGACACCTGAAGGTCTCCGGCTTCCTTAGCCACAGCGAGCGCCTGTGCTTCCGTGGGCGTCACTTCAAGCGTGATCGTGCGGTAGTCAACGCGACGCGCGGCCGTCGAAGCCGTCTTTTTGGCATCCGTCTTCTGCGGAGCCGTCTCCGGCTGCGGCGCAATGCTCTCGGTTGAGTTATTAAGCGCGAGCACGCGGACGTTGGTGAGGATGGTCTGAGCAGCGAGCTTTGTCATGCCGCTCGTTTTGTCCTCTTGATCCGCCATGGCTTCAGCGGTTTCACGCTTCAATATCAGGATCACGTCCACCCAGTCGCCGGCACTCACCAGCCCGGAATTGCTCGACACCGCAGAGGTCGGAATGGACACTGCACGCTTGCCCGGCGACAGCACAGCCGCCAGGAACCCTGGATTGCCGGGGTAAAGCACATCGTCCTGCGTGATGAGTTCGCCCTGCGGAACTGAGCGCCTAACGGTTGCACCCATCAGGAGCGCAGCGGCCGTCCGGTCTCCCGGACGCTTGGCGGAAATCGCTGATGCTGGAGCCTCGTCAGCCTTCATCTCCACCCATTTGATCGCCGTTCCCGAGAGAAATTCGCCGGGCTCTACCAGTTTGGCTGCAGCCGCAGCCCAAACGGGCGGCACCTGCGCCTCGCTAGCCTTGGCCTGCGCCGCAGCGGCCGGACGTTCTGCCGCATGGGGAGCGAGAAGCCCGCGAGCGACGAAAGCCGCACAACCCGCAAGGACGACGGCAAAACCGAGAAGCAGTAGAGAAGAAGTTTTGATTTTCACGATCTCATTCCTGATGTCGCGTGGAATCCCGACGGTCTGGTCCGTTTTTTGAGCGCACAAGGCCCCTGCCTTCCCGCAGCCGGAGCTGCCGGAAGGTTTCAAACCATCTCGAAGAAGACTTAGAAAATGTGTGAGAAAACGCCGAACTGCACTGCAGCAAAACCTGCCGCTATGGCGAGCCCGTAGGGAAGCCCCTTCTGAGCCTCACCGCCGAGGAGACCGATCGGCGTGCATTCAAGCGGCCGGCCGAAGGCCTCCGCCAAACGCTCCGCCCAAAACCCTGTCTTTGTTTCAATCATTCGCAAGAGCGGAAGACCCAAAACCATGAGTCCGCCGACGAGCGAGAGAAGAATCAAAAAGAGGAGCGCGTCAGACCCCGCCCAAAAAGAAAGGACGGCAGCAAGCTTTACGTCGCCCGCTCCCATCCTTCCGGTGAGATAAAGAAGAAATCCCGCAATAAGCACGCCTACAGCCCAAACTGAACCGCTTTGCAGAAGACCGAGCGCCGCAGTTCCATTTCCCGCGAGCGAAGCTGCCGCGAGCGCCGCTGCCTCGACAAGGACGATAGAGACGACTGCCGCATTCGGTATGCGTCGGAAAAGCAGATCCGACACAGCCGCCCAGAGAACCAACCCCAGAATGGCCATGCTGAAGAACTGCCCCCATACGCCCAGCGCGTTCATTTTGCAGTGCAGCCTGCCGCTTAGTTACTTAATGCTGACGTTCTTGCCGGCACCGGAGATATCGTCTGCAATCTGCTGGAACTTGTCGCGCAGCGCGGAGATGAATGCGCCGTCCGACGAGAAGATGTAGCCGACGGCCGCAGCCATCGCTGCAGCCAGAATGCCGTATTCGATAGCGGTAACGCCGCTTTCATCAGCGGCAAACTTGCGAAGGGACTGAGAGATTTTCATGGGATTCAATCGTTAGGCCCCCTCTCCCGAGTCACTATTGTTTACTTCATAAACAATTTCGAGGGAGGTTGCAGCTAAATAAATATACTTATGCGAATCATTCGCATTTGTGACGCGAATATTACAAGGGGAAATCCGAATTTTCAACTGCATACCCCCTTGGAAACGCCTGTCTAAGTAAACGTTTGAGATATTGCCAAAAAATAGATACGTCCAGCCAGGACGCATATCGGATCAATAATGCTTGTATATAATCGAATTAGGTGTATGGGTTACCCTTACATATAATCCTTTACCTACCTCTGTCCCCCTCCCATTTGTTCTGCTGGCTTATGCCTAAAGTGATATGCACAGCCGTTGCCGGCAGCTGCCGCAGCCACCGCTTGATTCAGACGTCCAAACTGACAACCCGCCGTTTTGCGTGACGCCGATCGACGGCGGCTTCACTATTATTTGTATATTCGCCTGAGCGGCTCCCTCAAACAGCTGCCGCCCCGCGGGAAAGATTGCCCAACACTCAGAATCGATTCCATTGGAGGCCTTTCATATGAAGTTCACATTCCAGACGCCCACTCGTCTTATTTTCGGCTCCGGCCGGCTTGACGCCTTGGGTGACGAAAAGCTTCCCGGCAAGAAGGCGCTTCTGCTCACGTCTCGCGGGAAATCCGCTGAACGCACCGGTGCACTTGAGCGCACCATGAAAGCGCTTGAGCGCGCAGGCGCTCAATATGTGTACTGCCCGATGGTGGAGTCCAATCCCGTTGTTGACAACGTCATGAAAGCCGCGCTTGCCGCCCGTGAAGCCGAGTGCGACTTTGTCGTTGCGTTGGGCGGCGGCTCCGTCATGGACTGCGGCAAAGCCGTGGCCATGATGGCGACCAACCCCGGCGACTTCTGGGATTATGTGCCTCAGGGGACGGGCGGGCGCAAGCGCATTGAAATTGCTCCGCTCCCCATCGTGGCCATTTCCACCACTGCAGGCACCGGCAGCGAAGTCGACGGCGGCGGCGTTATTTCCAACCCCGAAACCAAAGAAAAAATCGGTTTTGGCGGACATCCCGGCCTTTACCCCGTGCTCGCCGTAGTAGATCCCGAACTCACGCTCTCAGTGCCGCCCAAGCTCACGGCCTATCAGGGATTTGATGCGCTCTTCCATGCCGTTGAAGGCTACCTCACGAAGCGTCCCAACTACATGTCCGATATGTTTGCGCTTGAGGCCGTGCGCCACATCGCATCGGGTCTTGCCCGTGCGGTGAAGGACGGCCATGACCTCGAAGCCCGCGAGCATGTTTCCATCGCCAATACCCTCGGCGGCTATGTCATGGCCTGCTGCCGGCTGACAAGCCAGCACGCTCTCGAGCATGCCCTCTCAGGCGAATGCCCCGAAATGCAGCACGGCGCCGGCCTCATTATGCTGTCGATCGCCTATTTCAGTCACATGATCAAGACCGGAGCCAACTCGATGCGCTTTATCGAGCTCGCTCATGCACTCGGCGTCAAGGATGCCGTTCATCCGGATGACTTCCTGCGCGCCCTCCATGACCTTCAGATCGCCTGCGGCGTAGCCGACCTGAAGATGAGCGACTACGGCATTACGCGCGACGACATCCCGAAGCTTGCCGCCAAAGCGCGAAGCGTCGGAGCCGCGCTCTTTGAGCAGGATGCCGTTGCACTCACTTTTGAAGACACCGTATCGATTTTGGATTCTGCCTGGCGTTGATTCCGCAGCGCCTCTGCCGGCGGCAGCCTCGAAGCCTGCCGCCAGAGCCCAAACCCGCCTCTCGAAATGGGATGCGGGTTTCTTTATGTCGGAGGCTTGCTGCATGGCGAGTCATGCTGATTTTTCAAATGCCGACGCGAAGCACTCTTTTGACCCTGCTAGGTCATCCGAACTAACACGGTCTAAGGTCTCTCCTTTCGGCAAAAGGAGAGCACTCCTTTGCACCTCCCGCACTCCGGACTACGCCGCATTGTTGAACTATTCTGCAGCATACCCCCTTTCACTTTTGAGATTACCTCCCGCCGGAGGGCAAACACGATCCTTTCAGCCCTATTTGTATACTTACCTATTTTTCAATAAAATGCGCAGTCTCGTCGTGATTTAATCGCCGCCGAGCATCCGTTCCCCTCGTTATGCATCGTGCAGTTTTGTTGTGCCGGCATGCACAGCTCGAGGTAGAGGCACACCTGCTCTGCAGTCGACAATTTCCTCCGGCTTACGAACGACATACCGGATCAACTTTGGATAGAGACAAAGCGCAGGAACACAGCTAAAGGCGGTGTTTCCGGCCTTTGCTCAAACCAAACTATTCAGACCGTACCTCCCCCTCGGGCGGGAAGCGAAAACGGCACCCAAGCCGGCAGCATTCGCAGGCCCAGAGAGGAGATCGTCTTAATGTCTGCGAAAAAATACTTCGGCGCTTTCTGTCTGTACCTCAACTACTTGGTACACGGCATCGGCGTTCTCGTGATGAGCCTCAACGTTCACGAATTCGAAGTGCAGTGGCAGACCGATGCTGCAGGCGTATCTGTCGTGATTTCCTCGCTGGGTCTGGGCCGTCTTGCGCTCCTGGTTTTGGCGGGTTCGCTTTCAGACAAATACGGCCGGCGTCCCTTCGTGCTGCTCGGCACTGTCACTTATCTCGCTTTCTTCATCGGCCTGCTTTTTACGCATGATGTCGGAACGGCTTATTTCTTCGGACTCTTGGCCGGCGCCGCCAACAGTCTGCTCGATGCCGGCACCTATCCTCGTCTGATGGAACTCTTCCCGAAGGCACCGGGACCGGCAGTCATTCTGGTCAAAGCGTTTGTCGCAGCGGGGCAGTTTTCGCTCCCGCTCATTCTGAGTTTTTTGGTCGCTCATGAATTGTGGTTTGGCTGGAGTCTTCTCATTGCAGCTGCTCTCCTTGCACTCAACTTCTGCGTGCTCTTCTGGATGCCCATTAAGGTTCCCGATCAGCCCACGCGCCTTGGCGAACCTCTTGCCGCTGAGCTCGCGCAGCTCAATGACCCCGAAACGAAGCTCAAATTGAAGCGCAGCACCCGCATCGCGATGCCCGAACTCATCAGCTACACCCTCTTTGGGTACACCGCGATGGCCACTTTTTACATTGTGAGTCAGTGGCTCGCGCAGTACGGGGAATCCGTTGCCGGAATGCCTTATTCTGAGGCGCTCAAACTGCTCTCGATATACACCACCGGATCACTTGCCGGGGTGTTCTGCTCATCGCTCGCACTGCGGACATTTTTGTCTCCGCAGATGATGCTGCTCGGCTGCACCACTGTCTCAACGCTCGCGCTCGCCGTCGCCTGCTTTTTCCCGTCGCCGACCGTGATGTTCGGCTTCTCATTCATTTTCGGCTTTGCCGCCGCCGGCGGCGTTGTACAGCTTGGCCTCGCCATGATGGCTGCTCAGTTTCCTCGGGCCAGAGGCCGGGCCACAGGCATCTATTACAGTGCGGGGAGCATCTCCAATTTCACCATGCCGCTCATCACGGCCTGGATCGTCCGCGAATGGTCTATCCATGAGATCTTCAAATTTGACGTCATCATCTCCGGATGCGGCATCTTGCTCGCCGCCTTTATTGCCTGGAGAAGCCGTCATGCGCAGGCTATTGATTTGAATTAAGTGCAGAGCAACGGTATACACGGTTTACCGTTCTCTTCACTGTAGGCTAAACACATCTCAATTTCATCGGCCATCAGAACCATGTACCAACATGTCTTCCAGACTCAAGGCGTCATGCATTTTGAAAGCGGCAAAACGCCCCGCGTTATGCGCTATGTTGTCAGTGACGATCCGCATTGGGCTTCGGGCTACCACATGCATGAAAACGAAACAGAGCTTATCTGGGTCGAACGAGGCACGGTAGAGGTGATGGTCAATGCCAACAAATACGTGGCTCATGCCGGCGACATCATCGCTTTGGAGCACGGCAAATTCCATATGCTTGCTTCAAGTGACGCTGATCCGGCAAAAACATTCACCTGCGCCGTCTACGGCTTCAAATTCCACGACGTTCGAGGAGAGTCCCTCATTCTTGAACCGGACTCCGTTCCGGTCGTTCACGCAGCGCTCGGCGTAGATACCATCCGCACGCTCTTTCGCGAATTTGACACGCTTGTAACCCAGGCCAATCCTCTCGTTGACATTCTCGGCAATCTGATTGCCACGCTGCTAACCGTTCTTTTCCGCGAAAACTTCAAACTTGCAGCTCGTCCCGGGAAAGACAAGCAGCTCAAGAACGCCTTGATCCGAGAGGTGCTTGTTTACCTCAACGAAAACTATCGAGAAAAGATCACCCTTGAGGCGCTCTCCAAACGCTTTCGCGCGTCAGTGAGCTATATCGCTCATGAATTTGCACGCGAATACGGGGTATCGCCCATCAACTACGTTATTGAACGGCGCATTACCGAAGCAAAGTTTGCGCTCACTACAACTACGCAGAGTCTCAACCAAATCGCCTGGCATATCGGCTACGAAAATACTTATCACTTCTCCAAACTCTTCCAGCGCCACGTCGGCTGCTCGCCTTCGGAGTACCGTCGGCGCTTTGGCAAGAGTTCGGGAGAGCATCCCGACGAAGCGTCCGAAGACTGATCGTTTGGAAAGCAATAGGCTTTGCGCCCCTGTCTGACGCATTATTTTCACCCTGCAAATGGGAGACAGCGCTGACTGACAAAACGCTGCCTCCCATTCTTTTATGCGCCTCCTATGGAGCCGACCGTTGGCGGTCCGGATGCATCCATCCTTTAGGTTAAAGTTTCGGCCTCCGCTGAGCGGCCATTTAAATGGTTTCGCCCGCCACCATGCCGAATGTCAGAGCATCGATGATGCCCACGGTACCGAGACGGCTCGCTCCATGAACCCCGCCCGTGACTTCGCCGCCGGCATAAAGACCGGGGATGGGTTTATGCGTGCGCATGTGGATGACTTCGCCTTTGGGCGAAATCAGAACGCCGCCCATCGTGTGATGGATCTTCGGACAAACGCGGCCGGCATAGAAAGGCGGTTTGGATACATCAATTCCATTCGTCACATTCATCGGTTTGCCGAAGGCTTCATCCTTCCCGCTCTTAACGGCAGCGTTGTACTGCTCAATCGTGTCACGCAGCGCTTTGCGGTCAATCTTATAAAAATCAGCAAGTTCATCAATAGAGTTAAATACCTTTACGGTCTTCTTTTCGAGCGGAGCCGTGAGGAACGCAGGATTCACGGCCTTAGCCGCCGCAGAGTCACCGATCGCCACCGGATAGTTTTCATCCTTGCCGATGACGGCGAACATAGCTTCCGTTTTAGGCTGGCGGCCCGCGAGCTCGTTAACGAAACGCTTGCCCGTCTTGGGATTCACGATGATGCCGTAGCGGTAGCAGGCGTGTTCGATGAAGTTTGCCGAAATGCCGTACCCGGGCTCATCAGGATTGCATGACGGGAGGAACTGCAGCCAAGAAATCTGAATCGGGGCGGCACCAATGTCCAAAGCGGCAGTGAGCGCCCCTGCAGTTGCGCCGGGCTGGTTGGTTGAATCCATGGTCGGCTGCACGCGCGGATCCTGCATCTGACGGAACCACGTATCGCGGGAGAAACCGCCTGCGGCAAGCATCACGCCGCGCTTGGCGCCAAAGAACTTTTGCTCACCGGACGTATTGTCTGCATCGTCGCTCGCGAGTTTGGAGTTGAAGCTGTATTTGGTGCGCGCAGCGATGCCCGCCACTCGGCCGGCATCATCGATCACAAAGGAATCCATTTTCGTGCGGTTCATGATCGTGACATTCATCATGCCTTTGAGCGCTTTGAGCATCGGCAGGACATAGCAGGAACCGTCGCTTGTCGTTGACTCAATGATTCGGGCCGCAGTATGACCGCTGCTGATGCAAGATGGGAATCATCTACCGTGCAGCCGTATTTGCGCAGGAGCGCCACGACATCGTTGCAGCGGTCATAGATGACATCGAGCAGTTCGACATGGTTGATTCCAAGGCCGTCTCTGGTGCAGTCGCCGATAAAGATTTCACGGGAATCCTTGATCCCGAGCTTCTTTTGATTGGGGTTGCCCGGACAGGCAAAGTTGCCGCCGCAGATGAGCGAATTGCCGCCGAGGATCGTCATTTTCTCAATCAGCAGCACCGAGTAATTCTTCTCGGCGCACCGAAGCGCACAGGTGAGTCCCGCAAAGCCCGAGCCAACGATAACGACATCGTATTGCTCATCGAATTTTTCAATGCTGCTGCGGGGAACCGCGGCCTGCACAGCAGAAAGACCGGACAGAAGCGCCGCACCGCCGGCGAGTTTGAAGAGATGGCGTCGAGTTGATTGCATGGTGTTTCTCCTTTCTCCATACTGCTGAGCGTTTTTTTGCTTCATCCTGACGGAAGCGCTTCGCTCTGCATTTGCCAAGCAGTCTATGGAGAGCCCTGAACGAGAGGCATCTCCCGCGTGAGGTGAGGTTTTCCTCACGTACCGGCGGAGGTGAGGAAACCTGCATGAGTCCACTATCATTGCCTGATGCTCAGTCGCTTCCTTACCGTTTCCGTTTTCACGGCAGCCTTCTTTTTGGCCAATCTTCCTCGTCCCGGATATGCCGAGGCTGAAGAGAAGACCATCGTCATTGCCATGGCTGAAACGCTCGAGCCCGGGCTGCGCGATCACCTTTTTGTTGCGACAGGAGCCGTTATCCGCCAAGCGCTCCCCGGACGGAACATTGCCTTTGAGACCATCTCCGCCATCAACGCTGCACGCGACGTTAAACGCCTGCATCCAGACTTCCTGATCCTTCCGAGCGGGCTCTACCTTAGCTTGCCCAAACGAATGACCTGAGGCTGCTCGCCACGCGCAAGCGCTCGGAAGCTGCAGACCCGTCTCGAGGCGTGGCAGCCGCGTTCGTCGTTCGTGAAGACCGCACTGATCTTCAGTCGCTTGCGGATCTCGAAGGTGTCCGCATTGCAGCCGGAACACCCTACTCAGTGGACGGGTGGCTTGCCGCGCTTGGCGAGATCCAGGCCCGAGGATACGACCCGGAGCATTTCTTCAGCGAGACGATCTTTCTTCAGTTTCCTTTTCCTGACATCGTCCGCAGTCTCATGAAGGGCAGCGCTGATGTCGGCGTTATTCCTGCGTGCATGCTCGAGCGGCTTGAATCAGTCGGCGCACTGGAGAAGGGGCTCCTGCGGGTAGTTCATGAGCAGACTTCGCCCGAACTTGCCTGCCGGCGCTCAAGCGCACTCTATCCGGATTGGGTTGTGGCATCCATGGGAACCGCTTCGCCCGAAGACGTCCGTCAGGTATCCATCGGTCTGCTCACCATGCCGAACACAAATGACTTCGAATGGTGGGCGGCCGGAGATTTTCGCGCGCTTAACGAGCTCTACCGTACGCTGCGGCTCGGCCCCTACGCTTTTCTTCGGGATTTTTCAGTTCACGCAGTGATTGAGCGGTACAAAGGGCCGCTCCTCTTCGCTGCTGCGCTGATGGTGCTCTTCCTCCTCAATGAACTGCGTGTGCATGTGCTCGTCAGAAGGCGAACAAAGGAGCTTTCGGACGCGCTTATGGAGCGTGACGCCAACGCGCAGTCCATCCGCGAACTGCAAAAACAATTGGGCGAGGTCGAGCGTGTCGGGGCGGTTTCTCAGCTTTCGAGCATGATTGCCCATGAACTGAAGCAGCCCGTTGCCTCCATCATCAACTTCTCGGCGGCGCTTTCCGTCCGTTTGGGCGGCCTGCTTAAAGCGCACCCGGAATGCGCAGCCGGACTTTGCACCATTCGAGCGGAATCCGAACGCATCTCAGAGATCATCTCCCGCGTGCGGCAATATGCCAAGCATCGACCGGTGTCTGCCGCGCCGTGTTCCTTGTCGGCAGCTGTCCGCAAAGCAGTGCTTGTTTATCGAAACGGCGAAGGCGGGCGTATTCCGGTGGAGGTGACAGAAACGGAAAATGTCTGGGTGGTGGCCGATGAACTCGAACTCGAACTCCTCGTGCTCAACCTCATCCGGAACGCGGCGCAGGCACAGACGCACGTAGAGACGCCCTACATCCGCATCCACATTGAACGCTCAGCATCTGAAGTTCAGCTCACGGTGGAAGACAACGGCCCTGCTCTGAGCGATGCGGAATTCCTCAAACTCTCGCATGCACAAACGAGCATGAAACCGGACGGTCTGGGTCTGGGCCTTGAAATAACCCGTTCCATCGCCGCACGATCCGATGCCATGCTCGTCTTTGAGCGCAAGCCTGAACGGGGCCTCCTCGCCATCGTGCGTTTTCCGCTGAAGCTCTCTCTCAACGGCACTGCATTCGAGGAGCGCGAATCATGATGCAAACCGCTGAAATTGAAACGGCCCGTCCAGTCATTCGAATTGTTGATGACGATGAAGTTTTTCTGGCTTCACAGAAGTTTTTCTTCGAAACATTTTTCCCTGAAGTCCGCGTATGGCCGTGCGCAGAACGTTTTCTCGATGAAGAGGATCTAAGCGCTCCGGGATGCCTTATTCTGGACTACCGCATGCCGGACCGATCAGGTCTGGAGGTTCAGCGCGCACTGCTTCTGAGACGCAAACCAATGCTGCCGATCATTTTTTTGAGCGCCCATGGCGACATCGGCACCGCCGTACATGCCATAAGAAACGGCGCAGTCGACTTTCTGGAAAAACCCGTTGAACCTGAAGCGCTGCTCGCCAAAGTTCGTACTGCCGTCGCATGGTCTCTCGATGCCTTTAAGCGTGAGCATGACCGCCGCCGTATGGAGCTTCAGGTGCTGTCACTCACCGGAAGAGAACGTGAAGTCATTGATCTTGCGGTCAAAGGAATGCAAAACAAAGAAATTGCGGATCTTCTCGGCATCTCCGTGACGACCGTGAAGATGTACCGCGCCAATGCTTTTCAAAAACTTGGCGTCAATACGATTTTGGCTGCGTCGCAGTTTCTTGCGCGTGCGGAAAACTCCTTGGAGCAGTGAGCATGATCACCAGACGTCAGCTCTTGGCCGGCATTTTGGGATTATCAGCCGGCCCCTCCTGGTGCGGGCCTCAGGAAATCCTCGCCGCAGCCGATGTAATTGTCGTCGGAGCGGGATTGGCAGGCTTGAGTGCAGCGGTTTCTGCGCGTGAAGCCGGCGCCCGGCGGGTGCTTATTCTCGAAAAAGATGTGATGATCGGCGGGCATTCAATCATGTCAAGCGGCTACTTCAATGCCGTCGATCCCAAGCGGCAGAAACCGCTTGGCATCACGGATTCGCCGGCGCTGATGGAGAAGCAGTCGCTGCAGGTAGGAGGAGACACCGCCTCCCCCATTCTGATGCGGCGGCTTGCCGAATCCTCTTCAGAGGTGCTTCAGTGGCTCGAAGCGCACGGCGTGCATTGGAGCGACCAAGTTTTTGAATCCTATTCATCTTTTCAGCGCAGAGGTCACATATCAAGCCCTGTGCGGGCCGGATACGACTATGTGATGGCGCTCCTCGAGTGTGCGCACCGGCTGGATGTGAAGATTCTGCTTGGGCATCGTGCTGAACGCCTCATCACCGAGAACGGTCATATTGTCGGTGCTGCGGGCGTTTGCCGGGGCTGTCAGGCCTTCGAAGCCAGAGCGCATGCCGTGATTCTGGCTACGGGCGGCTTTGCCGCCAATACAGCCCTGCTTGAAAATGCGCTTGGCCCTTATGCGGCAACGCTGCGCAGTTCGGCCAATACGCGCGGCATTCTGACCGACGGTGCGGCCGGCGACGGCATTCTCATGGCACGCGCCGTCGGAGCAAAGATCGTCAATATGGACTCCGTTCTGCTCGTCCCCTATAACGGCGGCCGAGTGACGGGTTATGTCGGCGGCGACATCTACCTCACCAAAGAAGGCAGACGCTTCATCGATGAAGGAGCGTCCTGGCTCGCATTGCGCCAAGCCCTGCAAAACCTCCCCGACGGAAAGATGTGGGTGCTCACGGACTCCGGAACAGTGAAAAACAACGACTTTTCGCTCAAACTGATGACCGGCGCAGTGCGCGAAGCTGCGACGCTCGATGAGGCTGCCAAAGGCATTGGCTGCAATCCTGCGGTATTGGAAGAGACCGTCAGGCAATACAACCATTCGGTTCACATTGGACGCGATGAGGCCTTTGGCAAAACGACGATGCTTAAAGTGCTTGATGAACCGCCCTTTTATTACGGCGAAGAACGGCTCAACATCCATTCAACAGAGGGCGGCGTTGCCATTGACACGCAGGCCCGCGTTCTGAATCAATCCGAGGAGCCCCTCTTGGGTCTTTTTGCGGCCGGCGAGACCGTCGGGAATCTTCACGGCAAAAGCCGTCCTGGCGGGAACGGCGTTTTGGCCTGCGTCGTCTTCGGGAGAATCGCAGGCCAAGAAGCGGCTCAACTTAGCCTCTCAAGTCATTGAGAGGCTCCAAGTCTTTTGCTCACAAAGGCGGAATGGGTTTGCCTTCGTTATGCCTCACTTTCATCATCAGGGCGGTGACAGTGCGGCCGACTAATCCGAGGGCTGACCGGCTGCCACACGCTCACGAACCATTCGAGCCAGGGCAAATTTCTGCAGCTTACCCGAAGACGTCCGGGGCAGCGCATCGAGCACCACGAGATATTCCGGGAACTTATATTTGGCCACCCGCCGGCCGTCAAAGAAAGCGACGAGGTCCGTCAGATGCATGGCGGGGGCGCCGGGCCGCATGCTCACGCACGCACAGCTGCGCTCGCCCAGACGTTCGTCGGGCATAGCCACTACGGCGGCCTCCCGCACGCCGGGATATTCGAGCACAATGTCTTCGACTTCGCGGCTCGAAATATTCTCGCCGCCGCGCACAATAATGTCCTTCTTGCGGCCGGTGATGCGGATGTAGCGGCCCTCTGAATCCGTGCGGCAATAGTCGCCGGAATAGTACCAGCCGTCCGCGTCAAGCGCCCGTGCGGTCATCTCAGGCTCTCCCCAATACCCCACAAAGACCTGCGGACCGCGGGACGCCTCTTCGCCCTCTTGGCCGTGCGGCACTTCATGCCGGTTGTCGTCCACAACGCGGATCTCCACGCCGTCGACTGCGCACCCGTCCGTTTCTTCCGTATGCTCGCGCGTGTCGTTGAGCCGCACCAGCGAATGCGGCGAAGACTCGGTCGAGCCGTAAATGGATAAGAGCCGAATGCCGAAAGGCCGGCAGTCCTCAAAGAGCTTTGGCGGAATGGTGGTGCCGCCGCAGAGGAAAAAGCGCAGCGAGGACAAATCCCGCGGATGCTGCCGGAGCTCTTCGAGGATATCGAAGACAAATGGCGTCGCCCCCAAGACGCAGGTCGCTTTCTCGGCCTCAAAGAGATTCATGCAGTCATCTGCGCGGAAAATATCGAGAAGCAGACTCTTGCCGCCCAGAATGAAGGGCAGCGTCACCCCGTGGAGAAACCCGGTCGCATGCCCGAGCGGAGCGGGCATCAGAAAAGCATCCCGCCACGTGAGATTGAGGCGGTCGGCATAGGCGCGTTCGCTCGCGAGAATGTTGTTGTGCGTGAGCATCACCCCCTTGGGGCGTCCTTCCGTGCCTGAAGTGAAGAGCACTGCTGCGACTTCATCGGCATCAGCGGGAATCGGCGTGAGGAGCGGTTCCGCGCCGGCAATGACATCCTCGAACGCATAAACACCCTCCTGCGAACGCAGCGATGGGGCAAGCGGGGCCATTTTTTCCACGGCCACAACAGCAGAAAGCCTCGGCAGGTGCTGCGCGAGTTTGGCAAGCATTTCAATCGGGCGGCTTTTTCGGAAAGCCGTAGCGGTAAAGACCACCTTGGCTTCACACCAATCGAGCGCCCAGGAGAGTTCCGCCTCGCGCCATGCGGGCAGAAGCGGCATCGCGATGGCACCGAGCTTTAAGGCCGCAACATAAGCGATGGTGAATTCCGCCCAGCCCGGCAGATTAAGCGCCACCACGTCGCCGCGGCCGACGCCGATCGTGCGCATCCAGCCGGCCAGACGCTGCGCCTTCTTGTCGAGTTGAGCGTAGGTGTATCGGCCGCCCTGGCTGTCAACAACACAGGTACGGTCGGGCACAGCACGCACGGACTGATGCCAATAATCAGCGAGCGTGGCGTCGCCCCAAAAGCCCTGACGGCGATAGAGCGCCCGGCGTTCGGGATTAATCGTGTATTCAGGACGCATGACTTGAGCGGTATGCAAATGGAAGGCTTGGAGAAGAAACCGGCCCGGCCTGCGCCGAGGAATCCGCAGGCCGGGCGGCTAGGAGAATCGAGGCTCAGTCCCGGAGACGCCGGCTTAGCCGAAGCGGAATTCGACGCCGAAGGTTCCCTGCGGGAATTCCCATTTCTTGAGGATCGTGTCGCCGCAGAGGACGCGGCAGGTGCCGCATTCAAGGCAGCCGGCGCAGTCAAAGCTGATCGTGCCGTCGTCGGCCTCTTTATAGAGATTGGCCGGGCAAGCCTTCACAAGCTTGCGGAATTCTTTGCGGTCGGGCTCATCGCAGAGCACGATGTGCGCATTTTCCTCATCCACAAAGAACTTGTCTTTGCCGAGCTTTTCGTCCACGTTGACGAACTTAATTTCCTTCGTGCTCACAGTGCTTTCCCCCAACCGTAGCCGTCTTTAAGGAGATTCATAACGCCGGCAGCCTTAACGCGCTGCCAGAGGCTCTTGCGAACCGGCGGGACCGGCGAACCGTCGTAGCGGAAAAGGTCGCGCATGATGCCCGCGGTCATCTTCGGGTAGTCCGAGAAAAGACGCGGATTCTCCATCAGGTGCGGCACATTGCGGTACTGCTTCATATCGCGAAGCACAAAGCTCTCTTCGAGACGACGCCGGTAGCCAGCCAGTCCGGCAGCGGAAAAATCACCCGCCTTCTTGGCGTCGATCACTGCCCGAGCTGCGCATTCGCCGGAAGCGACGGCCAAATCCATGCCGCGCACAATGAAGCCCAGATTGATGCACAAGGCCGCAGCATCCCCTGTAATCAGCACGCCGTCTGCGGCGAGCTTTTCAGGCACCATGTCGTAGCCGCCTTCGGGGACGAGATGACCGGAATATTCGAGCAGTTCGCCGCCCTCAATCAAGGGCTTAACCGACGGATGATTCTTCAAATCCTCGAGCATCTGCGGCACGGTCTTGGGCGACTTTTCAATATCGCCCAGTCCGCAGACCACACCGAGTGAAATGGAGTCTTCATTGGTATAGAGGAAGCCGCCGCCCATCAGACCGGCCGAAGCGGAACCCGCAAAGAGCCAGGCAGCGCCTTCACCGTCGCTCAGACCAAAGCGGTCATTGATGACCTGCTTAGAGAGACCAATGACTTCTTTAGCGCCGACGGCGTACTGGTGAGCGTGATATTTCGGCAGCAGGCCGATCGACTGGGCCAGAAGAGAATTCACGCCGTCGGCAAGAATCACGCATTCGGCGAGGAGCTCGTCTTCGCCCGCCTGAACGCCGGTCACCCGGCCGGTTTCATCCTGAAGCAGCCGATCGACGCGAATACCCGGAATGAACTGGGCGCCCTCGGACTCGGCCTTTTCCTGAAGCCACTGGTCAAATTTGCCGCGCAGCACGGTGTAGGATGCCGCCTCCGCGGAGAACGCTTCGCCCGTGTGATAGTCAAGCGTCACCGAGTCATCGTCGGTAATAAAGGAGATCTTCTCACGGGTCACAAGGCGCTCAACGGGCGCTTCCTCAGCGAAGCCCGGCATGACGCGCTCGAGGCTGTGGGCGTAGAGACGGCCGCCCGTCATGTTTTTGCTGCCGGCATAATTGCCGCGCTCAATCACGAGAACGTCAAGCCCTTCCTTGGCAAGAACGTAGGCGGCCACGCAGCCGGCTACGCCGGCGCCGACTACGATGGCGTCGAATTTTTCTTCGGACATGGTTGATACAGCGCGGACGGATGCTGTTGGGCAGCAGCTCAGGCAGTGCTGAGCACTTGAGAGCTGCCGGCATCGAGTGCAGACGCCCGGCGCCTTAAATTAGGGGTTGCAGGTGGGGTCGCGGGCACCCCGCCGCGGGGTGCCCTTTGCGGTGAACTCAGCGCCGCTTAGGAAAGCGCGCGGGTGAGTTCCGGAACGATCTTGTAGAGGTCGCCCACGATGCCGGCATCGGCATCCTTGAAAATCGGCGCGTTCTTATCCTTGTTGACCGCGAGGATCACGCCGCAGTCGGCGGCGCCGACCATATGCTGAATCTGGCCGGAAATGCCGAGCGCAATGTAGATGTCAGCTTTGAGCTGCGTGCCGGAAACACCGATATAGCGTTCGCGTTCCATCCAGTGCTCGCCTTCGGCGATCGGACGGGAGCAGCCGATTTCGGCGCCGATAGCCTTGGCAAAGGCTTCGATCATCGCAATGTCTTCCTGCTTGGCAATGCCGCGGCCGATGCCGATGACGCGCTTGGCCTTCGTGAGATCAACGCTCGCGGCAGCCTTCGCACGGCGTTCCTTAACGACGATCGCGGCCGCCGGAGCGACCTTCTCGACCGCAATGACAGGGATGTCGGCCGACGCATCTGCCGGTTCGGGTTCAAAGACGCCCGCGCCGACCGTTACCACGGCGTCAGCGGAAACGATACGGACAGCCGCGGCAGCGAGACCGCCGTAGGTGCGGAAGGTGGCCTTCACAGCGTCACCGGCTTCGAGGCTCAGTGCATCGTTGACGAGACCGGCGCCGCGCTTAGCAGCTACGCCGGCAGCAAGCGCCTTGCTGCGGCGAGTGGCATCAAAAAGGAACAGATTGCCTTCGCCCTGCGCGAGCGAAGCGATCGTTTCCGCGTAGTTCTCAATGGCTTCGCCTTCGGCAAGGCCAAGGTTATAGACGGCCGCCGGACCGCAGGCACGAAGTTCAGCAGCGCAGCTTTCGCACGGCACAACAGCATTCACCACGGCGCCGAAGCGGCGCGCGCCGGCGATCAGATCCGCATAACGTTCAGCAGCATCCGCGTAGACCCAGACAGTTTGAATTTTGCTCATGACTCTTATCTCCGTGATGACTTATTACTTGAGGGCGGACTTGATGCGGGCAGCGAAATCGGCCACAGCGGAATCGCCTTCGAGGACCTCGTGAGCACGTTCTTTGCGCGGAGGCACCTCAATGGCATCGAGCTCAACGGTCTTCACCGGAGCGCTCCAGCCGATGTCAGCCGTCGAAAGGGTCTTGGCGGGCTTTTTGCCGGCGCCGAGAATGGCCTTCATCGTGGGGATGCGGGGAACATTGATGTCGCTCGTGACGCAGACGGCGGCCGGAAGCGGGAGTTCAATGACTTCGACTTCATTTTCAAGCGAGCGCTCTACGCGGATGCCTGCATCGGTCTTTTCAATGCTGCTCACGGCATTCACACAGGGCACGCCGAGCATACGGGCGGCCAGAAGACCGGTCTGCTGAGCGTAGAGGTCGCCAGAGCCTTCACCGAACACCAGCAGATCAAAACCGGTCGTGCGGGCGGCGGCGGCAATCGCCGAGGCGGTCGTTTCAGCAAGCGCGCCTTCAAACGCAGCGTCATCCTTGACCAGGCACAGTTCGGAAGGACCGCGCGAAAGCACATCCTTTTTAAGCTTGGAGTTTTCGAGGATCTTGCCGCCGACGGAGAGCGCCGTCACCACGTCGCCTTCACCGGCGAGCTGTACAGCAGCTTCAATGCCGTTCAGATCGAACTGGCTGATTTTGAAATCCGCACGATCAAAACTAAGTTTTTGATCGGGCGTCACAACAATGTCCTGCTCTTCGGGAACGACCTTGAAGCACGAGACGATATGCATAATGACTCCTTGGGGTTCAGAAATTACGCAGCTTTACCCCAGAGCATCATGGTGAGATCTGAAGCTTTTGCCGCCGCTAAATAAACTAGATCATTTAAGGATTGAGCTGTTTTTGCTCGCACCGCATTTCGATCGATGCAAATAGTGCTCTTCAAAAACAATCTTGACGAGAGCCATATTTGTTTTTCGTTTAAATTATCTTGCACGCGATGGCATGCTTCATCCCCGCTGACATTCGGTGAAATGAGAGTATTCCTTTGTTTTACCTAGGTTTTCGCCAGACGAAACCTTTATTCAGGGAGCAAAATACGTCAGCTCGCCTCCGATCTCCCTCAATGGCCAGAGATCCATGCAGTTCAAGCCGCCGACCACTGCCAAGCACGTTCCAGTTCCCCCAAAGGCGCAGTACCGTCATCCCGCCGATCTAGTGTCAATTCCCCTGCAGTACTAGTTAATTGGGGCGGATTTCAGGCATTTTCAAACACTCGTCCGAAGGCGCTCCAAGCGCGTCCTCCCCTCCTTCAGAAGAGCCCATTTCACTTTGAAGGGCAGCTCAATTCCATCCTCCGTGCAAGATAGCCATCGGCGCCTGCAATATAGTTTCTTCGTATTTTGTTTATTTTTCAATTAATTAACAGAATTTCAGCCTGCTGAGCACTTTCGCCTTCCGTGCAGGAATCGAGCCTCTCAGTCGTTTACGAATCAAGCAGCGTCATTCTGTCGGCTGCCTGAGGCCCTGGAGTCTTTGGATTCACTTCGCCCCTCCTTCTATATAGAGATGCAGCTCCAGAGGGCGCCATCCCGCCCTCTTTAGAACCTATAAGACGTACGAACATCCCTCACTGCTGCCGGCAGCATCCTCATCAAATCGAAGATAGATAAGGTAAACCAACGAGTTTTCAGTGAATTAGGGACGACCCGTCCGATTTGAACAGCCCTGCGCCGCTCGAGCCCAAAGGAGGCCCTCCCGCCGGTTCTGAAGCCCCTCATCAGGCTTGGGTCCCGGCTGGTCACCCCTCGGCCAAGCAAGATTGTCCAGTCCTCCATGCACGATTCGAGCTATTCAAGTCCTTTTTGCTCATTCCTGCGCCGACCCTGTTTTCCTTAATTTTCATGGCATTAAAAACCTTTTAACGCATCAGACGGCGTTTCGGCCGTGCAGGAATATTGGCAAACAAAACATTTTCTTGCCTATCCAAAGGCTTTGCACATTTTGATAATTTCTCCTGTCCAAAGGAAGTAATCCGACCGGCGAATAAAGCCAATTAAAAATGACTTTAAAACCGCTGCGGATTAAACAATACAAATGTATTGAAGCAGACACCCTTTAATTTTCTCTTCAATAAAACCGGAGAACGCTTTTATGACTAAACCCAATTCCGCAGCGGGAAGCACATCGTTTCTCGTCGCGGCGATCGGCATCTACGTCGCGTACTTCCTGCACGGTGCAAGCGTCATCGCACTCGCGCAGAACATGTCGGCTCTTGCAGAAAAATTCGCAACCGACAGCGCGGGCATCGCCTACCTGATTTCCGGCATCGGCCTCGGCCGTCTCGTCACCATCCTTTTCTTTGGTGCACTCTCAGACAAGTTTGGCCGCCGCTCGATGATCCTCCTCGGGCTCGTCCTCTACGTTCTCTTTTTCCTCGGCATCCCCTACAGCCCGAATCTCACCATTGCCTTCATTCTGGCTTTCTGCGTCGGTGCGGCCAATTCAGCCATTGACACCGGCGGCTATCCGGCCATGATCGAATGCTTCCCGAAGGCTTCGAGTTCCGCAGTCATTCTGCTCAAGGCCATGGTGTCCTTCGGTCAGATGCTCTATCCGATGTGCGTGAGCTTTCTCATGGTTTCGGGCCTCTGGTACGGCTGGGCCTTTATTGTCCCGGGCGCCATCCTGATCGTGCTCTCGCTCTTCATCATCAAGTGCCGCTTCCCCGGCACGAGCGGCTCGGGCGCTGCCGGTGCGGATGTTCCGCAGATGCGCGCCAAGCCCAAGATGATGCTCGAAGGTTTGGTGGCGGTTGTCTTCGGCGTCTGCGCCTTCTCCACTTTCTACGTTGTCGCCGTCTGGATGCCGCGCTACGCCGCAGCCTTCGGCGGCATGACGGAAGCCGAATCGCTCACCACGATCTCCTACTACTCCATCGGCTCGCTCGTCTGCGTCTTCGCCTTTGCCTACCTTCTGAAGAGCAAGGTGCGCTCCGTCTGGGCCATGACGCTCAACGGCCTCATCGCCTGCGTCGCATCTGCGGTTCTGTACCTCTACCCCTCGCCCTTCGTGTGCACGGCCGGCGCTTTCCTGATCGGCTTCTCAGCCGCTGGCGGCATCCTGCAGCTCGGCGTGGCTGTGATGGCGGAATTCTTCCCGGACAGCAAAGCCAAGGTGACCTCTGTCTACATGATGATGGGCGGCCTCGCGAACTTCGTCATCCCGCTCGCGACGGGCTACCTCTCGCAGATCAGCATCCGCTACGTGATTCTGCTCGACTTCGGTCTCGCGGTCCTTACATTCCTCTCGGCCATTTACCTCTTCAAGCGCTACTACGCGGTCTTCCGAATTCCGCAAAACGATCTGCGCTGGGGCGAACGCGCCGTCGCGAACAAATAACCCCCCCCCGTCAACATCTTTTCCAGGCTAAACGCCTAACGAATGCCGCGCTCGGGCGACGCCGGACACCCTCGTCAGAAGCTTGCTGCCTGACGCCCGGTGCGACATCCAATCACCTCTCTATCCAGGAGCAATCAAAATGGAAGTTACTGCTAAGTATGAACTGATCGGCCTCATGGCCTACCCCATTCGCCACAGCCTCTCGCCGACGATGCAGAACTGCGCCCTCGAAAAGATGGGCCTGCCGATCTGCTACATGGCCTTCGAGGTTGACAATGCAAGCTTCCCCGACGCCATCAAGGGTCTTCGTGCGCTGAAGATGCGCGGCACGGGCGTTTCCATGCCCAACAAGCAGCTCGCCATCGAATACGTTGACGAACTCGATCCGGCCGCTGAACTCGCCGGCGCCATCAACACGATCGTCAATAAGGACGGCCGCCTGATCGGCTACAACACCGACGGTACGGGCCACCTCCACGGCATCAAGGAAACGGGCTTTGACCCGAAGGGCAAGACCATGGTTCTCGTCGGCGCCGGCGGCGCTGCCACGGCCATCGGCGCCCGCGCCGCTGTCGAAGGCTTCAAGGAAGTCAAGCTCTTCAACCGCAAGGACGAATTCTGGGAAGGCGCTCATGCCTTTGCCAAGCGCGTCAATGAAAAGACCGACTGCGTCGTTACCGTTCACGACCTCGACGACACGGCCGCCTTCCGCGCTGCCATTGATTCCGCCGACGTGCTCACCAACGCCACCAAGGTCGGCATGAAGCCCCTGCACGAACTCTCCGTCGTGGGCGATGCCTCCTGGCTGCGTCCGGGCCTCGTCGTCTCGGAATGCGTCTACAACCCGCATATCACCAAGCTCCTCACGCAGGCCAAGGAAGCCGGCTGCACCACGGTCGACGGCTACGCCATGCTCCTTTGGCAGGGCTGGGAACAGTTCAAGCTCTGGACGGGCGAAGACTTCCCGATCGAATACGTGAAGGAAAAGATGGGATTCAAGTAATCCAGATCAGTTCTCCAATCCGCGGATATCTCCGAAGCAGCCTCTCAATGTGGGAAACTGCTTTCGGAGGCCCGCCGCTCCCACTCCATTCGAGCAGCCCGAGCTTTTGTGCTCGCTCCGCTCATCCCCCGCTGCATTCAATATCGTCATGAAGACCGTTCAGATCAAGAACATCACCGTGGGCGAAGGCGCCCCCAAGATCATCGTTTCGCTTATGGCCAAGGATCTCGCCGCCGTGAAGTCCGAAGCTGCCGCCTACGCCGCTGCAGACTTCGACATTCTCGAATGGCGCGGCGACCACTTTGCTGCCGTCACCGATTCCGCCGCCGTTCTCGAAGCGCTCAAGACGCTGCGCGCCGCTTTCCCGAATAAGCCCATTCTCTTCACCTTCCGCTCCAAGCACGAAGGCGGCGAAGCCGAACTGACGGCCGACGACTACATCGCCCTCAATATCGCCGTTGCGGAAACGGGCCTGGTCGATCTGATCGACCTCGAGCTCTTCACGGGCGACGAGCTCGTTAAGAACGCCATCGCTGCCGCCCACGCCCGCGGCGTGAAGGTGATCATGTCCAACCACGACTTCCACAAGACGCCGGCCAAGGACGAAATCATTTATCGCCTGCGCCGCATGCAGGAACTCGGCGCTGACATTCCGAAGATTGCGCTGATGCCCACCTGCCGTCAGGACGTTCTCACGGTGCTTTCTGCGACCGTCGACATGGCCGAAAAATACGCCGATCGCCCGATCATCACGATGAGCATGGGCAAGACCGGCGTGACGAGCCGTCTCACGGGCGAAGCCTTTGGCTCCGCTGCCACCTTCGGCGCCGTGAAGACCGCTTCCGCCCCGGGCCAGATCTCAGTGGCCGACCTGCGCACGGTCCTCACGATCATCAATAAGGCCTAATCGGGCCAACCCGGAAGTTCGCTCGGTCCGCCGACTCGAACTTCCGCCCCCTTTTTTAGGAACGACTGCCGCCTTTGCGGCAGCCGCCGGGGGCCGCATTGTCGCTCCAATCGCGGCCCCCAATCCCCCGTTACGTTCCTTTGCCGCGCTCCCTACGCCACGCGCGGTCACTCCGGAGACATCCCCCATGACGTTTGCACGCCCGAAGCGTATCAACGGCCGAGTTCCCGTTCTCACGGCCGAAGAAGCTGTCAAGTACATTCCCGATGAATCCACCCTCTGCGTCCTCGGCGCCGGCGGCGGCATCCTTGAAGCCACGAAGCTCATTGAAGCCCTTGCTGAACGCTATAAGACCACGCAGACGCCGAAGAACATCGGCATCATCAGCCCGACGGGGCTCGGCGACCGCGCTGAACGCGGCATCAGTCCGATCGCTCAGGAAGGCCTCGTCAAGTGGGCGCTCTGCGGCCACTGGGGTCAGTCTCCGCGCATCTCCGAACTGGCCGAACAAAATAAGATTTTTGCCTACAACTACCCCCAGGGCGTCCTCACGCAGATGCTGCGCGCTTCGGCCGCCCATCAGCCCGGCATTCTGAGTGAAATCGGTCTGGGCACCTTCGTTGACCCGCGCAATCAGGGCGGCAAGTTAAACGACATCACCAAAGAGGACCTGATCAGCCTCGTAAATCTCGAAGGCAAGGAATACCTCTACTACAAGACCGTTGCGCCTAATGTGGCCTTCATCCGCGCCACGACCTGCGACAGCGAAGGCTACGCCACCTTTGAAGACGAAGTGATGTACCTCGACGCCCTCGTCATCGCCGAAGCCGTCCACAACAACGGCGGCATCGTGATGATGCAGGTTCAGAAAATGGTGAAGAAGGCTACGCTCCACCCGAAGGCTGTTCGCATTCCGGGCTACCTCGTTGACATCGTGGTCGTTGATCCCGCCCAGACGCAGCTCTACGGCGGCGCGCCGGTCAACCGCTTCATCTCGGGCGACTTCACGCTCGACGACAGCGAACGCGTCAAGATCCCGCTCAACCAGCGCAAGGTTGTCGCCCGCCGCGCACTTTATGAAATGAAGAAGGGCGCCATCGGCAACGTGGGCGTCGGCATTGCTGACGGCATTGGTCTCGTCGCCCGCGAAGAAGGCTGCGACGAAGACTTCGTGCTGACGGTCGAAACCGGTCCGATCGGCGGCATCACCACGCAGGGCGTCGCTTTCGGCGCCAACGTGAATACCCGCGCCATCCTCGACATGACCGCGCAGTTCGACTTCTACCACGGCGGCGGCCTTGACGTCTGCTACCTCTCCTTCGCTGAAGTCGACCAGCACGGCAACGTGAACGTCCACAAGTTCAACGGCAAGATCATGGGTACGGGCGGCTTCATCGACATTTCCGCCACGTCGCGCAAGATTGTCTTCTGCGGCACGCTGACCGCGGGCGGTCTGAAGACTGAAGTGGGCGAAGGCAGCCTGCGCATCACCCAGGAAGGCCGCGTCACGAAGTTCGTCGAAAGCCTTCCCGAAATCACGTTCAGCGGCAAGGTCGCTCTCGAACGCGGTCTCGATGTCCGCTACATCACCGAACGCGCTGTCTTCACGCTCAAGGAAGATGGTCTGCACTTGATCGAAGTCGCTCCGGGCGTGGATATCGAACGCGATGTCTGCTCGAAGATGGCCTTCCGTCCGATCATCGACGAAAACCTCAAGACGATGGATCCGTGCCTCTTCACGGACGCTGTGATGGGCTTCAAGCTCCCCGACGGCGAATAACTTTTTTTCGAATTCATTACTCAAGGAATACGCATCATGGCAATCGATTTCACCATGACCGAAGAGCAGGAGCTCCTTCTTTCGAGCATCCGCGAACTCATCAACAACGAATTCCCGGAAGAATATTTCCGCACGCATGACGAAGAAGGCAAGTATCCGCGTGAATTCGTGAAGGCCCTCGCCGAAAACGGCATTTCGCTCCTGGGCGTTCCGGAAGAGCACGGCGGCATCCCGGCCGACTACGTCACGCAGATGCTCGCCATTATGGAAATCGCCAAGTGCGGCGCGCCGGCCTTCCTGATGACTAACGGCCAGTGCATGCACTCGATGATCCACTTTGGCTCGCCCGAGCAGCTTCGCCTCACGGCCGAAAGCACGTCCACCACGGGCGACCCCGCCTACTCCCTCGCTCTGACGGAGCCGGGCGCCGGTTCGGACAACAACGCCGCGACCACGACCTGGGAACGCAAAGACGGCAAGATCGTGATCAACGGTCAGAAGACCTTCATCACGGGCGCTGCCGAATATCCCTACATGCTCGTTCTCGCCCGCGATCCGAAGTGCGAAGATCCCAAGCTCGCCTTCTCGCTCTTCTGGGTCGATGCCAAGGCCCCCGGCGTCAAGATCAACCCGCTCCACAAGATCGGCTGGCATCTCGTGAGCACCTGCGAGGTGTATCTCGACAATGTCGTCGTTGAAGAAAAAGACATGGTCGGCGAAGAAGGCAAGGGCTTCCTCAACGTCATGTACAACTTCGAAATGGAACGCCTGATCAACGCCTCGCGCTGCACGGGCTTTGCGGAATGCGCCTTTGAAGACGCCGCCCGCTACGCCAATCAGCGCATTGCTTTCGGCAAGCCCATCGGCTTTAACCAGATGATTCAGGAAAAGCTCGCGCTGATGAAGGTTAAGTGCATGAACATGCGCCACCTCGTCCTGAGCTGCGCCGTTCAGGCCGACCGCAAGGAATCCATGCGTGAAACCGCCGCGCTCGCCAAGCTCTACTGCGCCCGCACGGCCCTCGAGGTGATCGACGACGCCATCCAGATCATGGGCGGCCTCGGCTACACCAACGATGCCCGCGTCTCGCGTCTGTGGCGCGACGTCCGCTGCGAACGCATCGGCGGCGGCACCGACGAAATCATGATCTACATCGCCGGCCGTCAGATTCTGAAGGCCTTCCGCGACTAACAGCTGATTGATCTCTCTTTATCCGAAGCGCAGACCTGCCGATCCAAACGCGAGGTCTTCGCACGGGACTTGACTGCCCATGAAGACTTGCTGTCTTCATGGGCTCTTTTTTCTTTGATGTTTATTGAGGCATTATTCATTGCCGCACCGAGGAGCCAAAAGGCTCTGGCCCCTCGTGCAATGTTCGTCCCTAGTTTTCAATAACGACGGATGCTATTGCTTGACCGGCGTTTTCTTCAGAGCACTCTGCGCCGCTGCGTTCGTTTTGCGCAGCTCCCATGTCACCACCGAAACCGTGCGGTTAAATCCTTCAGGATCATGGAAACCGGAAGAAAGGTCGGTGAGGTACCAATCTCGTGCGGAGAGGTATTTCTCATAGGCCGTTTCCAGCTTCTCCTTAACCTCTTGCGGAAGACTCGCCTCGCCCGCCTTGAGCTTCATGAAGATCCGCTGTGCGTCTTTAGCAGCCATCTCCATCTTCTGCACACGGATGCGGTATTCCTGCTGAATCGCTTCAATCGTATAAAGCGCCTGTCCCGGATCGGTCCAATTGCTCTTTGAGCCCGGACCATGGCAGGCACTGCGCATACAGGTGTTCTCAACCTTGAGCTTCACGAGACTGGGCTGATGTTCAGCCTTGCCGTCCGCTTTGCGGGCGAAGTGACAGTCCGTACAGGTCACCCCGGCCTGACCGTGCTTGCTCTGAAGCATGATTTCAACATGCGGATGATCCGATCCATTGACGTAATGGACACCGGTCGTGCCGTTGACGCCTTGGTGCCATCCCTTCGACTTGAACCAGGCCCAGGATTCGAGGGGATCCTTAAAAAACTCCGTCGCGTAGGGGCTTACGCCGGCCTTCTGCAGGTCCTCCGGTCTAACCGGCTTATCGTCATTGAGCCATTTATAAGTCAGATAGCGATTCGCAGCGTTGTGACACTGACCGCATTGGAAATTAGCGTTGTAGTCCTTCAGAATGCCGATCTTCCGTGTGAAGCCGCGCAAACCCATGTCGATGACCTCAATCGGAGTGGAGGCTTTGCTGCCGACGGTCTTCTGATAGAAATTCTCCCTGCCGTTTTCGCCGGTCATGGATTCAATCAAAGGCGCAAAAATGATTCGGGGCTCTGCGGAATGCGGGTCATGGCAGAAATTGCAGTTGAAGCCCGTCTGAATCTTTTTCAGCATCGGGACCACCGGACTTGAAAAGTCATAACCCTTGGGATTCGCCGACATCAGATCGTATGAGTACTCCATCATGGTCTCGGACGTTTTGCAAAGCAGGCAGCGGGAGTCTTGCTGTCCTTCACGCCCCTTGTGCGGACGCCAGCCGATGCCGATAACGTCGCCCATCATCTGATCGCCGTTTTCCGGATGCATGTCCTTGATGACATCCCAGTGCTTTTCTTGAGGTTTCCCCTGCCCCGTCTTGTCATCGTACTGGAAGCGTCCGTTCGCGCGGTTCGCCACAAAATCAGCCATCAGGCTTGAATGGAAACGAGGGAAGCGGTACTGCAGCGACCGCGGCCAACCGTCGTCCTGATCACGGATGAACGAGTAGGCGGGATTCCCGCCCATTTTTGCCCACGCATAATGGTATTTCGGATTCATCAGGTCCTGATGTTCCGATGTGTGGCATTGAGAGCAAGATTCGTAGTCAAAGCGCGTCGTCGGACGGTTCGCAGCGGAGGGCTTAGAAAAGTGTTCAGCCTTCACCGTATGGCACGACCCGCAGTTAACGTCCTTGTGCGCTCCGCGGGTGTGAAGCTTGCTGATGGTGGTATGGCATGACAGACAGGTCTGCGCATCGAGCGCCTGAGGGGGCGGCGTAAGGGGCGTACCGGCGGCACGGCCGGTTCCGAGAGCTGATGCGGCCGTCGGCAAGCTGATTAAGGCCGCAGCAATCAGCATGGTTATGCGTGTTGTTTTTTTTGGGTGCATGGATGGATCTCCTTTGAGGTGCTGCACCGCGGTCAAAGCGGTGCAGTCTTGATGAAGGAGATTCTTCCCGTCGCTCAGCCAGTTTTCGGAGCCACTTTCCTGCTCAATGGCAGAGCCACTTCAGTTTCGCATACGCCCTATCCGCCTTAGAGTGTCCGCCCGCCGAGGCCACTGTAAGGAACGCATCCGAAGAGGAATTGAGTGCAGTGCCGACAGAATCCTGCAGGACAGAGATCACAAAATATGCCGTCATCACTGCTGCAGTTGAATCACCGCACCCAAAGAGACCGAGAAGCGTCGGCAAAAGAACGGACGAACCGTTCGGGATGCCGGCTGCCGCCATGGAAAAAAGCGCCGAGCACATTGCGGCCGCTGCCAGCGTTCCCCAATCGCCCATGCCTGTTCCGATAAGTGCAAGGCTCACATAGACGGAAAGCGTCACAGCGGCGCCTGGCATGTTAAAGGCAGCGCCCAGAGGAATCGTGATCGACGCGACTTTGTCAGGCACCCCGTAACGCCGGCAGAACGCAAGGTTCATTGGAATGTTTGCGAGCGAGCTTCGCGAGAGAAACGCCGGGTAGGCGCTGTGCTCCAGAAGATCAAGCAGTACGCCGCGCACGGGGCGTCGTGCAAATAATTTGTAGACAATAGGATTAATGACCAACAGACCGGTAAGCGTGACGCCCGACACTAAAAGCGCGACAGCGCCGAATTGTCCTAATGAAGAAAATCCTCCGCGAGCGAGTGCCCCCACTGTCAGACAGAAGACCGCCGCCGGAAGCAGCTTCAGATAGCAGCGCAGAGCAGCCATCAGTCGTATGCCTGCGGATTCGACGAGAGCGCGCACGTTTTGAGAACCCGCCCAGCGCAGCAGCAGACCAATTCCCAGTGCTGCCGCAACTGCGCCAGGCATCAGCAGTTTCGGCATCACCTGCAAAACCGGCAGCATCTGACTCCACCCCGCAGCCGCTGTCGGATCCTGCCGCACCCCCAGTTCTGCGCTCAGATCAGGATAGGTCATTTCGACGCTTCCAGCGGCCAGCGCTCCCGCCATTGCGCAGAGGAACGTTGAGAGTATGAAGGCCAGAAAAACGCGCCCGACTCGGCAAAACCCGCTGCTTTGAATCCCGCCGACAGCAGTCGACGTCGATGCCGCAACTAAAAGAGGAGCCGCCAAAGTCAATCCCCAAATAAACGCCTGTCCCGTCCAGGTCAGCAGTTCACGTACTTCAAAGCACCATCCGCCGGAAGGCAGCAAGCCATGAAACATAAGCGCAAAGATGAATGCTGCAGGAATGCCGTATCTCTGGCAGCGGCGCAGCGCTGCTGGCAAGCGGTTAGGAGATTTCATCATTTAGGTGACGCTCAGCTCAAAGCTGCAAAGGAAGAAAAATGATTCGCGGCAATACGCCTCCTTGCCTTGCGGATCTACCCATAAGAGCTTATCCCCTGCCATCCAATTCATTAGAGATTTGGATGCCTCCTTCATATTGGCACCATCAAAAGGTCTTCAATTGGCTCTGCGCCAGCGGAAATGGCTTCATAGACTGGTCCCAGCTGAGGTTCTCCAGCCTCTATTCCTGCACGCTTTTGCCATGTCCCATCTCTTCACCAACCTGCGCTGCATCCCTTTGAGCGTACTGCTTGCTTTCATCGGCGGAGTCCTTTTGGTTGGGTCTTCCGGGATGGAGACCCTCAAGAACTTTGCGTACCGGCCGTATATAGCTGACATTCTGGCCGTACTGAAGATCGTCGGCAGCACCGCGGCAGCCCTCTCACTGGTCCTCTACCTGATCCGCCGCACTCGAGCGCCCTTCACGCGGCAATCGCTGGCAATGATCGGTCTTCATGCCGGACTGCTCGCGATGGTGGTCAGCATGGGATTGGACTTTGCCCTAGGCTTCAAGGGCTTCGTCTACATTCGTGAGGGCGAGAGCGCAGCCACCTGGTTTGACGATGCGGGCAACGAGCGGCCTCTGGGCTTCTTGGTTCAATGCCTTAATTTCAAACTCGACGTCTATCCCGGCACTACGCGCCCCGAACGTTATGCCTCAACCATTCGGTTCTCTTCATCGCGGGATGACACTGTTCCCGCCTCAAGCCTGCTTCTGGCGGTGAACAGTCCCCAATCCTATCAAGGCGTCACGTTTTATCAGCAGGACTGCGGCCTTGCACCTCGAAAAGACAGCGCCGTGGAGGTGAAAGTTGCCGTTCGGGACCGTGAGATGAGTTACCTCATCGCCATTGGCGAACCGATCCAGCTCACCGACGGCACATTCCTCCTTATCGAAGACTTTTCGCCGACCATCACTTTTGTCAAAGGACGTCCCCAAACCATCGACGCCGATCAGATGCGCAATCCCGGATATCTGATTCGGCTTGTCAGACCTTCCGGGGAAGATCTGAGCCACTGGGTGATGCCGTATCAGAACGCGAAATGGATCGAAGACGATCTCGTCATCGAAGTCGGCGACTTCAAAAACCTCGAATACACCGTTCTTTCCGTTGCCAAAACCCCCTTTGCCTGGCTTTTCTATGCCGGCGGTCTTGTCGCCGGACTGAGCCTGCTGCTCTACACCTTCATCACTTTCGGTTCACGATCTTTTTCCGAGGCCAGCCATGAATATTGAAGAACTCTTCACCCTGTCTGGAACAGGTTTGGTCATCGGCGCTCTGCTGTCCTGGCTCTCGCTTGCATTTACGGCTCGGAGGGTTCCGGCCAGTGCGGCTCAGACTCAGCCCAATTCACGCCAGCCGCTTTCATCCGGAGGCAAAGCACTTCGAGTTTTCAGTCTTGCCGCAGCGCTTCTTGCTTTAATTGGCCTCGGCTGGGGACTTCTGGATCGGTGGCGTTGGTACATGTGGCAGATGAATACGGACTGGTTTCTCTCCTTTCCAACCGCCACTTTCTATGAGTCGGCAGTCTTTTGCGCCTTTCTCACTGCATTGGCGTCCGCCGCATGTTCCTCCGTCCGCCGCAGCCCGCAGCTTTTCGGCGGAGGCATCATGCTGAGCGGCATTGTGCTGCTGGCATTGAATCTCTATGCGGTGCCGACTGCTCCAGTGCTCTTTTTGCCCGCCCTTCAAAGCTATTGGCTGGTTGCACATGTCACGCTTTCCTTTACAGCCTACGCACTCTTTGGCCTTTCTGCCTGCGCCGGAGCCGCACTTCTCTGCGGCGGCGCCGCTCCGGAAACAGCTGCACCGCTCATCCGCCGTCTGAACCTCCTCGGACTCGTAATCTTCACGATCGGGGGCCTCTTCTTCGGTTCAATCTGGGCGCATCACTCCTGGGGACGCTTTTGGGCGTGGGATCCCAAAGAGACCTGGGCATTTATCACTTGGTGCGCCTTCCTCGCTATTCTTCATTTTGATCACCGCCGCGAGCTTCCCCCGCGAAAACTCGCCGCAGCGACACTTGCGGCTTTCGCCGTACTAATCTTCACTTACGTCGGCGTTAACATTTTCTTTGCGGGTCTGCACAGCTACGCCGCACTAGAGGTCTCTCCATGACGCCCCATCCGTTCTCCATCAAACTCGATCAGACTTCAGTCGTGCCGCTTAACGAGCAGCTCACTAAGGCCCTGCAGGAGGAGATCAGACACCGGCTCCAACCCGGCGACAGGCTGCCTGCCTCGCGCATTCTGGCCGAATGCCTCGGCATCTCGCGCAATACCGTAACGGCCGCCTACAAACGCTTAGTAGATGAAGGATGGTGCGATGCCAGAGTGGGCAGCGGCACGTGCGTTGCGGAGCATCTGCCGCTGCGTGAACGGAGAGACCCCCGCACAGGCAGGCCGCCCACAGAGACTTCCAGCCTTCCAGAACTCTCAGAACGCGCGCAACTGGCGCTCTGCGCTGCGCAGTTCCATGTTCAGACCGAAGAACCGCTGGCGGTTGCCGCACCAGACTACGACAGCCTGCCGGGGAAAAAATGGACTCAGATTGTTGCGCGCATCTCTAAAAGTCCCTGGATGCACAACAGCTACTGCCATCCGGGAGGCTGGGGGCCTTTTCGCCGCGTCCTCGCAGATCATCTGCGCTCTGCTCGAGGGATTTCCTGTGACCCCGAACAGATCATCATTACCTCGGGTATTCAGCAAGGCCTCGCTCTGTGCGCGCAAATCCTCTTTAATCCTGGTGATGCCGTCGCACACGAAGACCCAGGCTTTGAAGTCCACCGCAGCACACTTCGCTACTGGGGCCTTCGTCCCGTACCTGTACCCGTTGACGCTGAAGGACTCTGCGTCGAGCAGCTTTCTGCTTTCCCTGAAGTCCGAGGCGTTTTGGTCACGCCGAGTCACCAGTACCCGCTCGGAATGCTCATGTCGCGGCAGCGAAGAGAGGCACTAATCCGCTGGGCATCAGCGCACAAGGCTTGGATCATAGAGGACGACTACGACAATGAACTCTCTTACGCCGGCTCACCAACGACGGCGCTCGCTGCTATCGCAGAGATTCAATCTTCCGTGGTGTATCTCGGCAGCTTTTCGAAAATGATTTACCCGGGCTTCGGCCTCGGGTACTTGGTTGCCCCCAAAAGTGCTGCGAAGGCCTTCGAGGGCGCCAAGCTCTTATCAGACCGACATGAGTCCGAAGTGCACCAAACCATTCTCACCGAATTCATCAGCGGAGGTTTTTACGACGCACATGTGCGGCGTCTGAAAGTGCTCTATGCCAAGCGGCGCAACGCAGCCATCCGCGCCATCGGCCGCTTTCTTGGCGACATTGGTCACCTCACGATCGACAACCAAGGCACGCACCTGTGCTTTTGTTTTGAAAAAGCGCTCGACGACGTGCATCTTGCGGACTACCTGCGTCGGGAACACCGCCTCGAGACACGCGCTCTTTCGCCCTGCTTTGCCGATGCGCCCAAAGAGTACGGTCTGATCCTCGGTTTCGCGGGCTTTTCTGAGGTTCAGCTCGAAAACGCGGTCGAAGAGCTCTCGAGGGGTATCCGTTCGTTTCTGCGCACCTCAAACTGAGGCATAAGCTCTCGTCACCTCGAACGCAGGCTTCACTAGAGCAGATCCAAAATTCATCGGGGAAGGTACGCTGCTTGGGCCGCAAGCGTACCGGTTCTCAGACGATAACGTTTAGAACTTCCAGGCGGCCTGCAGCTGCGCGCTCACACCCTGACGCTTGCCCGTGTAACCGTTCACACCCAGGTCGAATTCGAAGCGCTTGGCTTCGTTCTGATAAGTCCAGCCGAGCGACACGATGCCCGTGCTGCCTTCGAGGTCAGTACCGTTCAAACCCAGATCACCAAATTGATCGGAGGCTCGGCCCTTGGCATCCGCCTTGAAGGCGTATTCGTAGGTCAACGCCGCATAGGGACGCAGGGCGGACGTGTAGGCGTATTCAAACACCGATCCCAATTGTGCTCGGTGTGAATTGAGCGAATTGAAATGGAAATCCGCTCCTGCCACGTCCGAAGAACCCGAGGCGGTGTAGGACTCGCTCTCGCGGCCGTCGTAGAAATAATTCAAGAATGTTCTGTTCTTGATCTTCCCAGCAGCTTGGAATTCACCGTACATGCCTAAATGAGCGCCCCAATAATTGCTCGTGCGGTCAAAATCTACGGAAACGCCGGCAATAGGCGCGGAGAACTCATTGCGCAGCCAACCGCCCTTCACGTATCCGGTGACATGCAGCCAGTCAATCGGCGTCGCATAGTTGCCGTAGACACCGAAGCCCACGTAGTTGTGCTTGCCGTCGCCCTTGGTCTCACCGACCGGAGAGGTCACAGTTGTTTTGGTGTCATAGGTTCCGTGTCCCATTTCGACAAATGCGCCGATTTCAGAACCCTGCAGATTGACGGCATACCCCAGCAATCCCGAAATCACATTGGTTTCAAGGTCGCCGCGGACATCCAAGTCATACCGTCCGACTCTTGCTGCAGCAAACGGCCCCGTCTGACGTACGCCCTGCCGGGATTTCATCGTTGTATCAATCAGGAGTTCGTCAGCCGCAAACATCGTGGCGGCCGCAGCAATGCTCGACTGCATCAGCGCGTTCGTCTGGTCATTTACCTTGTCGCCGCTTGGACGATCCGGTTCTGGTACCGGATCAGGATTCGGCTTTGGATCAGGGTTGGGATCTGGATCAGGATCTGGATCAGGATCTGGGTCCGGAGTCGGTGCTGGAGCCTTCTCTTTAATGGTTGCGATAAGCAATTCATCAGTCTTCATTGAGAGATCGTATTGGTCTTTACTAAACCCCGTTTCCGTCGCTCGAATCAATGACTTAATGTCGATCACGGTAAGGTCACCCTTAAGATCGTCCAGAGAATCACCCGCAGCCAAGGCATTGCCGTCCTTCTCGATACCCTTGTCGCTCTTAATAAGCTGGATAGTCTTTCCTGCTTCTAAATCGAATCCGGAACCGTAGAGCGCAATGCTGCTGCCGCTGGCAAGCTCAACCGCTGTAGCCGCCGCTCCGGTAACGGTGATCAAGGCGTCCGTGCCGTCTAAATCGGTGTCCCTAACCTTGAAGTACAGACTCGCATTCTTGGCGAGCGACAGACTGGTCAGCGTGGAGGCTTGCGTAACGTTCCAGTAGGAGTCGTCCCCATCGGCACCGGAGCCGATGTTCATGGAAATCGTGCTGTTCGGAGTTCCGCCCCAACTGGCCGTACGCTCGGTGTATCCCGAAAAATGCACTGTCCCCTGTTTCGAACTATTGACGAGGATGGTGGAATCGGCCTGGGCGGTTATAGCGACGTCGTCTGTTGACTCGAAGTTCTTTACAACGTCTATCGTGGCCCGAGTGACGGTTAGCAAGTCGGCATTAGTAATCAAAGAATCCGAGAATGACACCTTAGCGTCCGACTGTGCATACACCGCCTGTTTGCCATACATCGGATCACCGTCAATCTGAAAGACGGCCTTTTTCGCCGTAACGGAGGCCGTCGAAGTGGCATTGACGCCAATGGCAGAATCACCGATCTGACTCATATTGACGGTCAGCGCTTCACCGAAATCAACCTTTTGACTAGTGGTCAGGCCATATGCGTTGGCAACGTTGGAAATGTCCATGACCGTGTTTCCGGCAAAAGAGTATTTCCGGGCGGAAACCAATTCCATGCCGCGCGCGGTTGCGCGAGTATTGGCGGCGTTCTTAATGCTGATGTTGACATCCCCCGTCAAAGCCAAGTCTGCTTTGCCTGCTGCTCCGGCGACCACCAAACCGGTAAGCGAGGTAGAAATAAGATTGTTGTTATTGGCATCCAAGTTCAGTGTGAGAGACTCGCCTTGAAAATCTCCGCCACCGAGAATCCATAGACCACGCATGGACAGATCATGTACACCAGCGATCATGTTGATCTCAGTGTTTGTCCCCGTTACCAGAGCACCGCCATCGACCTTGGCTCCGTACATCTGCTCGACTTGTTTCTTTTCTCCTTGAACGAGGGAACGATCCAAGTTCATGACGAACCCTTCATCGAAAGAAGCCGCCCCGCCACTCGTCAAATAAATGCCCTTGGCAATATCACCGCTCATTTCAGTGTAAGCGTTTTGAAAATGCACACCACCGATAATCGAGGTATTAGGCCCCCCAAAGATAATTTCACCATCGGATGCACGAATAAAGAACTGTTCCGTCTCACTCTTCGCGTCTTCCGTTCGATCTTTCCAAAAGGCGTCATCACGCCTCAAAATCAAATTCCCTCCGGAAAAAACCAAGCCACTCGGGCTCGTTGCGTCGACTACTCGGGCTTGAAGGGATTCCTGCGTCTCGATTAATGTCAGGGTCTTGCCTTCTGCGATCGTAATTTCTACCGGAGTCTGTGTCCGATTACTTCCTACCGAAGCTCCTGCTTTCGTAACATAAACCGTATCTTCATCAAACTGGGTACTGTTATAGATGTACGGACCCTCGATTTGAACCGCGAATGCGCCACTAGACAGCGCCGAACCAAGGGCGAAAGCCAACGGCGTGAGGGAAATGAATTTTCCTTTCGTCATAGATTCTCTCCAAGCTGGCGTCTTGGAACTTGGAGAGAAGAGAAATAAAAAAACTTCGCATCCAAGCCCAAAGACTCGAAACACGAAGTTCGTCGGAAAGAAAGTGCTGATTTCTCAACACTGGAGAGGGCTGTTTACCCCCCCCCGTGTAAATTTTTATTGCATGCGCAATGACAGAAACAACTGTTTTCTGTTTATTTGACTTTACTGAATTCAACCGTATTCGTCAAGCAATCACCGGTGCCAACAGCATAGAAACTTCGACATCAAAATAAGCTATGCCTGAGTTTGAATGCCGGTTTTCTAAATGAAAGCAATCCAAAGGTCTTCGACGCTTTGAACATCACCGATGCATCCCTCAGAAGCAACGGCCTCAGACGAACCCGCATCGCCTGAGGCCGCTTTGTTTCTGCTCTGCAGGAATTACGGCACCGTAATCAAATCGTACTGGTCATTGCCCATCCCAAGCGCCTTCATGGCAGTGAGCTGATGCAGGCCGCGGCGGCTTTCGATGCGCTCAACGAGGTCATGCTTCTCTGCGGCAGGACGGCCGTAGACCAAATCGACCGAAGCCTGATCAATGGCGAGAATATCTGTGGAAGCGAGAATGCCGATATCGGGGATCGTGGGTTCCGCAGCAGACGTGCCCGCGCAGTCGCAGTCAACCGACATGCGGCGCAACACATTGATAAAGACAATCTTCTTTCCAAAGTAATCACAGACGGCTTTGGCGGATTCTGCCATCGTCTCCATCAGCATTTCCTTGCCGGGCCACTGATCCCACGGCAGATTCACATCCGAAACGGCATGAACCTGCTGCTTGCCGATGCGGCCGTCGGCGCAGCCAATGGCAATATTCTTCATCGAGCCGCCGAAACCGCCCATCGCATGGCCTTTGAAGTGCGTGAGGACCAGCATCGAATCGTAGTTGACGATGTGGCCGCCCATGGAAACTTCCTTAAAGTGCTTGCCGCCTTTAACGGGCAGATTCACCGTTCCCTCAGCGTCCATGATGTCAACCGGGCAGAAGGTCCAGCCGTTGATTTCAAGGGTCTTGAGGTGATCCTCGGTGGTGTAGCGGTCGCCGTGATAGAGGGTGTTCGTTTCGACAATCGTGCTCTCAGGGATACGTGCCTGCAGGGACTTCACCATTTCGCGCGGCAGGATGTTAGGACCGTGACGCTCGCCGGTATGAAGCTTAATGGCGATCTTGCCCGACAAATTGCCCTTGATCAGGTCGTAGAGTTTATTCAAGTGATCCGAGTCGATCACGGGTGAAAAATACACTTTGGCTCGCCCGGTTTCTGTGCCTGCTGCCGGAACGGCTGCGCCCGCTGCCGTCCCGACGGCACCGAGCGCACAAGCACCGGCCGTTTTCAAGAAGTCTTTCCGAGTCATGTTCACAACGGTTCTCCTAAAGCGTTTGAATGGACTGCCGCTCTTCAATTAGTGCTGTCCGTCAGAGGACAACGGCTTAAACGTGCCTGCAGTCGTGTTGACCGATTTATTTTCGCCATTCCTGTCAACAAAGGAAATATCCATTTCTCTCAAAGATGTGCTCAAATCGGAACTGCAGAAAAACACCGGCACTGGTCCTTTTCACGGGATAGCGTTCAGCCGAAAGATCAAGCGTAAACCCTAAATCGGCTGCGGCAGGCGCGTAAGATCATGAACTTTCGAATTCTTCTCAGAGCCTTTCGATGAACTATCTCACTCTGCTTGTTCTGGCCTACCTCGCGGCTCTCCTCTGGTTCGGCATCCGAGGCGGGACCCGCGAACGTGAACTCAACGCGTTTCTGACGGCCGGCGGATCGGCCGGCGCGCTGCTCTGCGCCTTCTCGCTTGTGAGTACGATCATCGGCGGCTCAGCCACGCTCGGCATGGGCGCACTCGCTCAGAAGGTCGGCCCGGCGGCTTTTTGGTGGCTGGGCGTCGGCGCTGTCGGACTTTTTCTCCACGGTCTCATCATTGCGCCCGTTATCCGCAAGCTCCCCGTCGTGACGCTCCCGGATGTGCTCAGACACCTTGCGGGCCCGGCGGCAGAAAAATGGGCGGGCGCCATTATCGCGCTCTCCTGGGCAGCGGTGACGGCCGCGCAGTTCACTGCACTGCGCGCACTCCTTCATTCCATTTCGGGCGGCATGACAGCTGAGGTGCTCTATGTGCTTCTCGCGGCCGGCATTGTGCTTCATACGGCTTTAGGCGGACAGCGCGGCATTCTGCGGGCCGACTTTCTACACACGATTTTGCTGCTGGGAGGCTTCTCCGCCGCAGCGCTCTGGTGCGTCATGGAGCGAAGCGCCGACATCGCGGCGCTCCCTGTGATGCCCTTTACAGAGACCTTCGGGCTGGGCGACTGGGTGAAGATGATGCTTCTCGTCGGCATCACTTACCTGATCGGCCCGGACATGTTCTCGCGCACCTTCGCGGCCAAGAATGCGCAGACCGCGCGCCGCGCGGCCTGGACGGCTGCGCCGCTCCTCGTTTTCTTCGGCGTGATCGTGACGATGCTCGCGCTCCTCAACATCAAGGCTGAGCAGCCGATTTCTGACTGGCTCGCTGTCGGAAGTCCGCTCCCAGCCGCTGCGGCCGCAGCGCTTTCCATGGGGCTTATCAGTGCGCTTGCCGGCTCGGCCGATACGATTCTGCTCTCCGCGGCCGGCATCATTGAGAAGGATCTCTTTGGCGGCGCCCGTGCACGTGCCGTGCGTCTCTGGGCTGCAGCCGTCGGCATTTTGGCCGCACTGGCCGCCTATACCTCGGGAGACATCATCGGGTGGCTCCTCAAGGGCTACGCGCTCTTCGTCCCGGGCGTTGCCGTGCCGCTCCTCGTCCTCGTCGCCGGCCGCGCCCGACACGCGGATCCCAAGCTCTGGACTATTGGGGCTGTCTCTTATACACATCTCCGAGCCCACGAGACTACGCTGCATCTC
>OWJG01000220.1_pt1 | contig 49526 bp, 37 predicted proteins | sample 1732781 | NCBI WGS metagenome assembly OWJG01 (sample SAMN05065753, study PRJEB22554) | human gut metagenome | biome: ENVO:2100002; feature: ENVO:00000062; material: ENVO:00002003 | host: Homo sapiens | place: USA | reverse complement strand
GTGGGCTCGGAGATGTGTATAAGAGACAGATTATAGGTAAAATCAAATTCTTTATTTTTACTTACAACCTTTACGCTTTTAAAAAGTTTAAGATATATAAATCTTCCTATACCCTTACAGCCTAATGATTTTTTATAATTACTACGATATTCTCCAAAAGACTTCAAATTTTCCTCATTAAAGCCATCACCATTATCAATCACTTCAATTTTATCTACATAGGGAGTTATGTTTTTATTGTCTAAGCTGGAGGCTATAATTTTAAGCTCAATATATGTGGCATTTGCTTGCATTGCATTTACTATTAATTCAAATATCACATTCTCAAGCTTGACATTTTTTAATTGATCTACAACCTCTGGTATATTTATTTTCATCACAATTTCTCCCACCACAAAAGATTTTTAAGTTTTGGGTATGTGTGTAAGTCGATTTGCTCTAATGATACAATATCGCCATTGTCAAACTCACAAGATTCTATGCCTTTAGAATCTAAAAATAATCGCTTGATTTTTAGCCCTTGCAAATTTGCTAAAGTGTGAAACAAATCAAATTCCTTTCTATATCCACTCATATCTAGCGTGATTGTTTCGCCCTTATTCAGCTTTTTAATGAGTTTGCGGGATTTTCTGTAATCAATGATTTTTTGTGCTTTTTGATAATCTTTAGCAGGGTAAATCGCTTCAGCGTTATTGCCTATTTCTTTACCTGTCTTATTCTCACATTGACAATCTGTAAGCACATATTCACATTCTTTTAATGCTTCTTCATAGGATTCTAACTCGTAGTATCTAAATGCTCCGCCACCTTGATAGTCGCATTCTTTGCTAATCCCACTTTGGAATCCCGCGATAACTTTTTTAAGGCGTGGGAGTATGACTTTATAAAAATGCTCTCCCATTTCAATGCCTAGCCATTTACGCCCTAGCTTTTGTGCGGTAGCTACACTTGTCCCACTTCCTGCAAAGAAGTCTAAAATTCTAGAATCTTGGTTGCTAGCTATTTCACAAATTCTTTTTAAAAGTTTTTCGGGTTTTGGGGTATCAAAAATCTTGTCATCAAATAGGGCTAAAATTTCTTTTGCGGCGTCTTGATTGTGTCCTACTTCTTTATGTTTCCAAATCGTAAGCGGTGTAATGCCATCTTTTACTTCACTTAAAAATCTTTTAATTCTAGGCACAGAATCTCCACCATTAAAATAAATTCTATTATCCTTTAAATATTCCTCAAATGTTTCTTTTGAAAGTCTCCAAGAATAACCTTTTGGCGGTAAAATTTTTCTACCACTAGGCAGAGTAATTTCATAAATATTCGCTTCTACTGCAGGTCCTACACTCATATCACCACTTGTCCAAATACCTCTTGGGTCGTTATCGGGGTTTTTGTATCTTGCGTTTGCTTCCTCTGTTCGTGGTAATGGGTTTAACAATGTTTTATCAATATTTTTTGAATAGACGCTAATAAAATCGTGGTTGGGAGAAAAATCCTTCCTTAAATTAACAGCAGAAAAAACTTTTTCCCATATTATATTTGCCATAAAATTCCCTTCCCCAAATATCTCATCGCATAAAATTTTAAGTCTTGCTTGTTCATTATCATCTATGCTTATAAAAATACTCCCGCTATCTTGTAAAAACTCCCTTGCTAATTCTAGGCGATTAGCTATCATTGAAAGCCACGAAGAGTGATTAAATTTATCACTATAAATAAAGCCGTCATTGCCTGTATTGTAAGGCGGATCAATATAGATTAAATCCACTTTGTTTTGATACTTTGGCATTATAGTATTTAGGGCTTGAAAATTATCCGCCTTTATGAGCTCACCATTAAGGATAGATTCTATATCATCAAACACGCTTAGAATCTTATATTTTACCTCTTTGCTAAAATGCTTTGTATCAAGGGGTAGAAATTTATATTTGTCATCACTCAATATTTTTTCGCTTATATTTTGTGCTTGAAAACTCTCATCAATAAGCCCTAAATCCTGCCATTCTTTGATTTGCTTTTCAAAGCCTTTGTCTTTGCATATAGAATCTAAAATGGTTGGATTAAGTTTATCAAGACTAAAGACATAATTTACTTTTTTCGCAAACTTAGGCTTTAACCATATCGCCTTTAGCTCATCTTCAAAATCGCCTATAAGCCCTATTATCTCTAAGGCGATATTGCGAATCCTTTGTAAATGTGATATGGATTTTACACTCCATTCTTGAAACTCGCTGTCTTTATAGAAATAGTGATAAAACCACAAGTCAAACTGCTCTTGTAAAAATGCCCTTGCATTTTTGTGGATAAAAAAATCTACTTCATTTTGCTTTTTATAGCTTGCAAAAAGCTTTTTTATGTGTGCTTCATCTAGGGGGAATTTATGTGCTTTTAGGGATTTTATAAAATCTTCGCTCAACTCGTTGCTATTTTCTTTAAACACAGCATTAAGATTGGGGAATAAATCCTTTTGACTTAAAACCTTGATATAAATGGTGGGTATAGAATCTTGTGTATCTGTGCTTGTTTGCTCGATTTTATCAAGTTTGAATATAAGCTTTCGCTTGGTATTATCGGCGTTTTGCGTATATTCACTTGTATCAAAGTGGATTTGGGCTAGCTCGTTTTCATCGCTTAAAGTAAGGCTAGTATAAAGCGTATCACTTTTGACATAGTATAAGTCTTTTGTTTTATAAAAAAGGCTTGTATCTTTGGAATTGGTATAGACTTTTGCATAAATGTTTTTATACAGCGGCGTATCGTGGAAAAATGGTGTGCCTGTGTCATTAAGATAGCTATCAAAGAAAGTGTAAAGCTTGTTGTAAAGATCGTGTGAGTTAAAATCATCATTTGGGATAGCAGAATCTAGGTAGGCTTTTATGTGGGAAAAATACTGCTCTTTTATGCTTAAAAGATTGCTAAAGCCGCTTTGTGCGTTGCTTGTGCTGCTTTGTGTATTTTGTGGTGTATTAGCCCTTTCATAGGCTTTTATCTTTGCACCGAGATAACATTCCTCTAATTTGCTATAAAATGCTTTTTTGTAGTCCATTGTTTGCCTTTGTGTTTTTATGTGCTTTTGCTATAAAGCTTAGTAAAACTTCCCCATATCTTGCTTAAGCGATTTATTTTGTATTGCAAATCTCTACTTTCTCCCATCTTCTAGCACTTTTAAATTGCCATTAGATTCTATCTCGCAGACGATGTATGGGAGTCCTTGTTTGTTTAGCTCACACATAAAGGGGTCGGGGTCGTTTTGCTCCATATTCCACACACCACTACCACTACTAGAATCTATGCCTTGATGCTCCCCGCCCTTTGGCATATCACCATTATCTGCGTTGTTTGGTGTTTTTGGCTGGTTTAGCCCCCATTTATCTTCACATATCAGCTTTGCTCCAATCATCGCTGGCACACCTGTGGTATAGCTCACACCTTGCGCATTAACTTCCTTGTAGCAAGCCTCGTGGTCGCAAATATTATAAATATAAATCGTGCGCTCTTTCCCATCTTTCACGCCCTTCATATAGCAGCCAATGTGCGTTTGCCCCTTTGTGCGACTTGCTAGACTTGCTGGGTCTGGCAGAAGCGTCTTTAGCACTTCAATGGGCACGATTTTGCCGCCCTTGTGTGCCACTTCATCAATGCGTAAAAAGCCGATATTCTCCAAACATTTCATATGTGTAAGATAGCTCTCGCCAAAAGTCATAAAAAAGCGGATTTTCCGCAAACCTTTGATATTGCGGATAAGCGATTCTAACTCTTCGTGGTAAAGCAAATAGCTATTTTTCACGCCAACTTCTGGGTAATCCCACTCTTTCATCAAGGCTAAAGGGGCAATGTCTCGCCACTGCCCATTAAAGTAAGATTCTACTTTCAAATCCTGCGTATTAGAATCTAGAGTAAAATGCTTCTCATCTCGCTCAAGCTTGCGATAAATGGTATCTTGCTTTAAATCCGGATTCAAGGCTAAGTCAGCTTGTGAAACAAGGCTATTAGATTCTGTATTAGAATCCCTAATGTCTTTCGTCCAATATCTCGCCTTTGAACTCACTTCCCTTAGATTAATTTCAGGGTTAAAGTTCGTAGCAAACGCATAGCCGTGATCCCCTGCATTACAATCCAAAATATCAATGCTATGAATCTCATCAAAATAATGCTTCTGTGCGTAAGCACAAAATACATTTGTAACGCCCGGGTCAAACCCGCTGCCAAGCAAAGCAAAAATCCCTGCTTGTTTATAGCGTGTATCATACGCCCACTGCTCTTTATACTCAAAATGCGCGGAGTCTGGATGCTCATAGTTTGCCGTGTCTAAATAATGCGTTTTTGTGCGTAGGCAAGCTTCCATAATGCTCAAATCTTGGTAGGGCAGTGCGACATTTACCACTAATTTTGGGCGGTATTTTTCAATCAAAGCCACCACAGATTCTACACTATCAGCATCGACAGAATCTATCTCAATCTCACCTAAGCCCTTTTCTCTAATAGAATCTGCTATTGCTTGACATTTGCTAAGTGTGCGAGAAGCTAAGATAATGCGAGTAAAACTCCCACGATTGCTCGCCATTTTATGCGCTACTACGCCTCCAACCCCACCTGCACCAATTTGTAAAACACAAGCCATAATTGCTCCTTTTAGATGATTTAGCCTTGCGGCTCTCCTATAGTTTTGCGCGCTTCCCAAGCAAACTCGCCAAGCTCCTGCGTGATCGAGCTACTCACCTTAAGATCGCTTACAAAGACATAATTCCTGCCTGCTTCTTTGATGATGATATGCAGCTCTTGGCTGCCGCTATGCTTCTTAGCACACTGCGAGATACGCTCTAAATGCGCCACATCAGTCTCCCTATCTAGCACGATCCCTAGCGCGCAGCCAGAGCCTAGACTCTTTGGATCAATATGGATAGGGATTATCTCGCTTGCTTCTTCTTGGACATCTTTGTCCTTTTGGTATTTTAGGCGGATTTTAGCTTGCTTGGCATCTTCAAGGCAGAGCACATCAAATGCGCGAAACTCTTTCTTACTATCCCTAGAATCCACCTTCCCACTAAGCACTATAGGCTCATTTAGATCCATACAATCAAGCTTAGCGATAGTGCTCTCAAATATCGTAATGTTGGCATTCCCGGAAAGATCGATCACACTTAGCACGCCATAGATATTGCCCTTTTTGGAAACGCGCTTTTCCAAGCCTACAACTTTTACCGCAAGCATTACATTAGAGCCATCTTCTAGCTGCTCTAGTGCCCCGATACGCGAGACACCCTTAAGTGCTGTAATTTGCTTGCGATACGACTCTAGCGGATGCCCAGAGATATAAAGCCCCAAGCACTCATACTCATAATCAAGTGTGGTTTTTTGATCAAACTCCTCTATATTGCTAAAGCTAAAGCGGATTCCAGCTAGCTCATCTTGTGAGTCGGCAAAGAGCGAGTTATGTATCTCGCCCGCGAGTTTTTGCTTATTGCGCCCGATCTCGCAAATTTCATCGATATTTTTAAGCATTGTTGCGCGTGTGTAGCCTAGATTATCAAGGCTACCAGATTTGATCAAAGGCTCCATAACGCGCTTGGTAATCTTAGAAAAATCCGCCCTAGAAATGAAATCTTCCAAATCCTTAAACTCTCCCCCACTCTTCCTGCACGCAATGATACTGCCCATAGCATCTTCGCCAGCTCCCCGTATCGCTCCTAGCCCAAAAACGATCTTTTTCTCTCCATTGCGCCAATCAGCAACGCTAAAAAACTGATCCGATAGATTGACATGAGGGGGTAGTGTCTCCATACCACGCCGCTTTGCCTCCTCTACATACTCTGCGACTTTATCGATTTTATTAGACTCGCTTGTAAGAAGAGCTGCCATAAACTCGTGCTCATAGTAAGTCTTAAGATACGCCGTCTCAAAGGTGATCATCGCATACGCCGCAGAATGCGACTTATTAAACCCATAGCCAGCAAATTTAACAATAAGCTCCCACAAGTCGCTAGCCTTTTGCACATCAAAGCCATTGCTCTGCGCTCCTTGGATAAACTTCTGCTTATTATCTGCCATAATCTGCTCATCTTTTTTCCCCATAGCGCGCCGTATCAAATCCGCCTCGCCAAGCGAGAAACCGCCGATAACTTGCACGATTTGCATAATTTGCTCTTGATAGACAATCGTCCCATAAGTATGCTTCAAAATCGGCTCTAGCTCATCAAACATATAAGTGATAGGCTCTAAGCCGTGCTTGCGGTTGATAAAGTCATCTACCATACCAGATTCCATAGGTCCGGGGCGACCAAGCGCGATGATAGCAATAATATCTTCAAAGTTTGTGGGCTTCAATCGGCGATTAAGCCGCTGGAACATACCAGATTCCACTTGGAAGACCCCCATTGTATCCCCACTTTGCAGGAGCTCATAGACTTTTGCGTCATTGACATCAACTTGCAAGAAGTCTATCTGCTTGCCATAGCGATCTGCGATGATTTTTAGCGCATCATCAATCACCGTGAGCGTCTTTAGCCCCAAGAAGTCAAACTTGATCAAATCTACTGCTTCAAGGTATTTCATAGAATACTGCGTGAGTATAATCCCATCAGTGCCGGCATATAGGGGTGTTTTATGCCATAGCTCTCTCTCACTATCTAGCACAAGTGCCGCCGCGTGCTTGCCAGCATTGCGGTTAAAGCCCTCTAGCTTTAGGGCAAACTCCCACACTTTCGCCGCTAGCGGATCGCTTGCTACAAGCTCTTGGATCTTTGGCTCTAGCTCCCAAGCCCCCTCGATAAACTCGCCATTTTTCTCATAGCCCTTCAAAGTGATCCCTAGCTTTTCTGGGATAAGCTTGGCAAAGCTATCGGCTTCTTTTATAGGCATATCTAGCACGCGCGCGACATCGCGTATCACGCCTTTTGCGAGCATTTTACCAAAGGTGATGACTTGGGCGACATTGTATTTACCATATCGATCAATCATATAGTTTAGAATCTCGCCGCGCCTGCGCTGGCAAAAGTCTGTATCAATATCGGGCATACTCACGCGCTCTGGGTTTAAGAATCGCTCAAAGAGCAAGTCATAGCGCAAGGGATCAATATCTGTAATCCCTAAGCAAAATGCCACAAGACTTCCTGCCGCACTACCACGCCCCGGACCTACCGGTATGCCCATCTTTTTAGCTTGATTGATAAAATCCCACACAATTAGCATATAGCCGGGGAACTTCATCTTTGCAATAATCTCCATTTCATACTCAAGCCTATCGCGATACTCTTGGTGCTTCTCTTCTGGGACATTTTGCAGGCGTTTTTCTAGTCCTTGCTTGGATTTGTAGATGAAGTATTCTTCATCGTTTTCAAAGTCTAGTCCCTCAGCACTTGCGTATTCTTTGGTAAATTTGAAAGTCGGTGGAGTTGGGGGGTTGTTTTTCTCATCTTTTAGATCAATGCTAAAATCCGCGCATTTACGCGCGATCTCTTGGGTATTTTCTAAGGCTTGTGGCACATCGGCAAAGAGCCTTGCCATCTCCTGCTCGCTTTTGACATAAAACTCCGCCACACTATGGCGCAAGCGACTTTTATCCTGTAAGGTGCGCCCTGTGCCAATACACATCGCCACCTCTTGGAATCCCGCATCCTCTCGCGTAGGGTAGTGGGCGTCATTAGTAGCGATGATTTTGATCCCACACTCCTTACTTAAGCGCAGTATATGGGAGTCTATGGCTTCTTGCTCTGGGATTCCGTGGCGCATAAGCTCTAGGTAAAAATCATCGCCAAAGATTTCTTTATACTCTAGTGCGACCTTTTTAGCCGCTTCATAGCCCCCTGCGCCGTATTTCAAGTTTCTCTCGCTTTGATTTAGGTGGAAATTCACCTCCCCCGCAAGGCAGGCAGATGAGCACACAAGCCCCTCGCTACACTCTTTTAAAAGCTTTTTGTTGATCCGTGGGTAGTAGTAAAAGCCGTGGATAAAGGACTGCGAGCTAAGCTTCATTAGATTCCTATAGCCTTGCTCATTTTTGGCATAAAGGCACAGGTGATAGCGGGCTTTAGAGCTCTTATCCCCAATATCATCGGCATTGTGCAAATACGCCTCAATCCCTATAATAGGCGATATGCCCTGCTTTTTCATCTTTGTATAAAAGTCAATCGCGCCAAACATATTGCCGTGATCAGTCATAGCGACACTTGTCATACCAAGGCTTTTAAGCCGCTTGGCGAGCACTTCTAGCTTATTAGCACCATCAAGCATAGAATATTCTGTATGTAAATGTAAATGCGTGTAGCCCATATTTTTGCTCCTTTTTCTCCTTGGAATTTGCTCTTCATAAACTCTGCTAGATTCTAGCTAGTTTGGCATTAGGATTAGTTTAGGATTGGAATTATCACGCGCTTTTTCAAGCAGATTCTACCCATCTTGCAAATGATAAAAAATATCTTTTATTAAGTTTGCTTTAGCTAGAATCCGCCCCGCTTTTACCGCAACCCCATATTTAAAGGACTTATATGACACCCCTTGCACTCACACGCATAATCGCTATGCTAGGGCTTAGCATAGCAGCCATCACAGCAAACCAAGCAGAATCTATCCAGCCCAAAGAGCTCATAGAAAAGGCGAAAAAAGCAGGGCTAAAGCCTATGCCCCAAGATAAAGAGCTAGCCACATACCAACAAGAGCAGATCAAAAAGCACAAGCTCGCCGCACCCTACAAACCCACGCTCACCCAAACCCAAGTCGAGCTAGGCAAAAAGCTCTACTTTGACCCAAGGCTTTCAAAATCCAATCTCATCTCTTGTAACACCTGCCACAATCTAGGGCTAGGTGGCGCAGATATGGTGCCAACAGCCATTGGGCACAAGTGGCAGGCAAACCCAAGCCACTTAAACTCCCCAAGTGTATATAACTCAATGTTTAATAGCGTGCAGTTTTGGGACGGGCGCGCAGGCGACTTAGGACACCAAGCGCAAGGACCTATTGAAAACCCAGTAGAAATGGCAGCCACGGCGAAAGAGATTCTAGCACGCATACAATCAATCCCCGCCTATGTCAATGAGTTTAAAGCCGCCTATGGCAATAATGTCAAAATCGACTTCAAGCTAATCGCCGACACTATCGCACTTTTTGAAATGACGCTAAACACCCCAAGCCGCTATGATGATTTTCTAAATGGCAATGTGAAAGCCCTAAGCAAAGAGGAGCAAGCTGGGCTAAATATGTTTATCGATAAAGGCTGCACCGCCTGCCACACAGACATCAACCTAGGCGGCTCTATGCAGGCGTTTTCTGTGGTGAAGCCCTATAAGTTTGCCAAAGTTGGCGGCTTTAAAGGCGATGCCAATGGTATGGTCAAAGCCCCATCTTTGCGAAATGTGCTAGATACAGCCCCCTACTTCCACAATGGGCAGTATTGGGATATTAAAGATGCGATTAAAGAAATGGGCTCTATACAGCTAGGTATCGCTATAAGCGACCAAGAAGCCCAAACGATCGAAAAATTCTTCCAATCGCTTAATGGCAAATACCCCGCAGTGATCTATCCTATTTTGCCAGCTAGCACAGCCGCTACACCAAAGCCTGCATTTTAAGCAAGCTAGAATCTAGCTCTGCTAGATTCTAGTAGCACTCTCTCAAACAATCCCCACACACGACCTTGGCGATTTTGTGTAATCCCTACAAATCCAACTGCACTTCTATTTGCCTTTGATTATCTAAAAATAAGCGATGATTGTAGGCTAGTAGATCTTACACAAAGGAGCAGGGAATGAAAGAGTTTGACCCCCATTTTGACCCTTACGATGAAAGGGCGGTGTTTGCCGAGCTTTCCACACTCATCAATGGAATGGATTGTAAGCTTACAAGTAAGCAGCAAATGCAAGAGGGCGTAATTTATGCTAAAGATAAGCAAATTATCCAATCTTCTAGCACGGATAAAAGGATTTGCTTTGCAGATAGAATCCTAAATGGTGGAATCTTGCAAAAAGATGGGAGCTATATGAGTGATGATAAGCAGTTTATATATAGCCTTGATACGAGTGGGGCGGGGCTTTTGCGTATCACTTCTGTGTGTAAAAAGACAAGCTTTACTCTAGTAAATTTCTCGCAAAAAAATGCTGATTTTGGAATCTATTTGTGTGAAAAGCCTTATAAGGAAATGGGCTTTGTGTATTGCAACACTTTTAGCGTGCACCCCTATATTAAGGCTTTCAAGGAAATCGCCCCCTATATTGCAAAGCGAATTTATAAGCCTGATTTCTTCACAAAGGTGGTGGTAAATGACTATAAAAGTATGCTTGCAAATACGCTTGGACCATTTTATGAGCCAAAATCATTTGATAAAGCGGTGCAAGAGATTAGCCTAAATCCGCAGTATCTCTATCTTCTTAATGTCGCTATGATTGAGAGTATGAAGTATTTCACTAAGGATAATGGGCTAGTAAAAGAGTTATATATTTTTGCAAGTAACCCAACACCTCCAGATAGCTTCCGCGCACAAACACTTCTTAGCACGATGAAAAGTCTCAATCGCAACATCACGCAAGGAAAGCCCGAACTTGCTATCAATCAAGTGGTGTTTCATAGCTTTGCTTTGGGTGAAGAAGTGGGTTTTTTACAGGAATTAAGCAAGGATAGTGGCGGAAAATACTATAAAGTGGATTCTACTTTAGCGTTTAAAAAGGCATTATTAAGCCACCTTGATAATGGCAGAATGCCAGAGCCAAAAGAGCTAGGCGATGATGCGAGCATAGTGCCTAGCAAGCCAGAGAAAATGCACGATGACACCCCACCAAAGAACGCATAAAACACTAGAATCTAAATTCTACCTTTGGCAAGCTGTGCTTGTAGCGAGCTGGATTCTTGTGTTACTTCTACTAGCTTTGCATACAAAATGGTAAATATAAGGTAAATATAAGGTAAATATAAGGTAAATATAAGGTAAAAAAGCTACACTTTACCCCCTATATCATCTAAGGAGTTTTTATGCGGACTTTCACCACAAAACGCGCAAGCAAGATTCTAGCGATAAGCACTATCGCTGCGGGTATGCTTAGCAGTGCAAGTGCATTTGATATTAAATACAACGGCTGGCTTGAGATGTTTGGTAAAGGTGGCTTCAACAACCAAGCAATCGACAAAGACAAGGGCATCTACCCCACAGATAGCTTTCTTAATGTCGTAGGCAGCCTTGGCTTTGATGGAAACCTGCTTGCCAAAGACTTGGAAAGCCAATCGCTAAAATATGGCTTCAATCTTACAGGCGGGTCAATGATTCTAGACTCCACAAGCAAGGGCTATCCGCTAGGACCAGATAGCGTAAATAACGAATATGTTGGTAACTGGGCAGGGTATAACCAAAACCTAGGACCAAAAGACAATACAAACCGCCATCTCTATGTCATCAATAATGCCTACCTTGACTATACCTATGGGGACTTTGACACGAGTCCTTTTAGCTTCCAGTTTAAGGGCGGTCGCTATCTCTCTGGCGCGGAGTATATGAGCGGCTATACACAAGGTTTTGAATTTACTACGAAATTCAAATTCAGCGACTCGCAATCGCTTAAGCTCTGGTGGTTTAGCTCCTATGGGAGAGCATTTGCCTTTGGTCAATGGTTGATCGACTTCTACTCACCACAAGGCTATATGACTCCGGGTGGGCAGTTTGCCAACTACGGAATCCACGCGTTTAAAGCGATCTACAGCCTTGGCGGGCTTGACATCACGCCTTATATTTACTTCTCGCCTGGCACTTACACTGCTCCGGCATTCCGCGTAGAGTATGATACAAACAAGGGCTTTGATGGCACAGGCTTCCGCTCACGCACCTTTGCAAATATTTTGCTCCCAATTTATGATGATAGATGGGATGGGGAGTATCGCTGGGGCTCCATAGTCAATAAATACACGCAAAGCTTGCTTATCCAGCAGCAGTTTGACTACAACAACTACAACTTCGGGCTAGGTGTGTATAAAAACTTTGGGCACGCTAATGCTAGAATCGGGACTACTGGGAACCCTTGGATGCTGGATTTCTGGACAGCTAGCTCCTATGATATTGGGCGAAGTGTGAGCGATATGGTGGGCAAAGATGCTATCACACCTTATCTCTTTGTCGGGGGAACTCACTTTGCCAACAAGCTATGGTGGCAGCTCACTGGTCGCTGGACAGATGCAGAGCGTAGCCAAGAGCACGCGATCGCGCTTAATTGCAAATACCAAATCGATGAGCGGCTATCTGTGGGCGGGAAGATTGAATACTTCAGTGATACGACAAAGGCTGGCTATAAGGTGGGCGAAAGTGGTGCTGCAGTAGGCACACCCAAAAATGTCGCTGATCGCAGCCACGCATTTTTGTGGATACACTACGACATCTAAGCCTTTTCTACCTACACGATCTACAATCAAGCTAGATTCTGCTAGAATCTAGCCTTGCTACACCTTTTAAGGACTATACTTGAAGAAAATAGATTCTATGAATTTAGTGCCATTTATTGACATTATGCTCGTGCTCTTAGTGATCGTGCTTACAACCGCTTCTTTTATCAACACTTCTAGAATCCAAGTCAATGTCCCTAAAGTCAGCGATGGCTCAAGCAAGCAAGATACGCAGAGCAAGCCCATCACCATAGCCATTGATGATCAGGGTCGCTACTATCTAAATGACAAGCCCCACACCCTAGAAGCACTCAAGCAAGCTATAAAGAGCTATGACGCAAGCACTTCTGTCATCATCAATGGCGACTCCCAAAGCAACCTTAACGCCTTTGTGCAGATGATGGATATAATCCAAGCCCAAGGGCTAAAAGATCTCTACATAGTCGTAGAAGAAGAGTGAGCTAGAATCTAATTTACACCAAAATACTCTTTTGCAAATGCAAGTCAAAGCCACTTAGGGCGTTGTAGCTTTTATTTGCATTACTAGCACAATGAGAGCTAAGAAGTGTGAAGTCTTTTACACCTAGTTTTTTTAGAATCTGTGCGCCGATTCCAAAGTCTTTCATATCGCCACAATTTTTTGCGATATTTCCGCTATTTGCCATATTCTCACTATTTAGGCAGATGAGATAGCCGCCTTGCTGCGAGAGTAGCTCTATGCTTTTTTGCAGGGCTTGCCACTCGCTCAAATCTGTTAAAAGGGCAATATCACTACTTGTATTATGGAATCTAATAAGCGGCGTTTTACTCTCAGGGCTAAAGCTAAAGGCGATATGGCAATTTTGCAAATGGTCTATAAAGGTGATTTTCTCACATTCCTTTGCCATAAAGACCGACTTTTCACGCGAAGTTTCACGCACAAGATTCTCAAAATTTAAGCGGTATTGAATGATGTCGCTGACATAGAGAATCTTTAGATTATGAGTCTTAGCAAAATCAAGTAGGAATTTATCCCCACGCCCTGCCATCGTGCCATCTTTTTTCATAATCTCACAAATCACGCTAATGGGTGCAAGCCCAGCTAAGCGGCAAATATCTACACTCGCTTCTGTATGCCCTGTGCGGATAAGTGTGCCACCACTCTTAGCAATAAGGGGGAAAATATGCCCCGGACGCACAAAATCGCTTGGCTTTGCATTATTATCACACATAAGACGGATTGTCAAATCCCTCTCATACGCAGAAATACCCGTCTTTGCTTCCTTAGCATCAATGGATATGGTAAAGGCAGTCTCGTGGTTGCTATCATTTCTTTGCACCATTGGGGGTAAGTCTAGCTTATGGGCTAGCTCTTGGGTGATAGATACGCAGATGAGCCCCCTTGCCTCTTGAGCCATAAAGTTTATTTTCTCTGGGGTTGAGAAGATTCCAGCCATTACCAAATCGCCTTCATTTTCTCTATCTTCATCGTCCATTATGATAATCATTTCACCTTTTTTAATCGCCTCTATGGCGTCTTTCATACGCGTTTGATACATTGCTACCCTTTATAATGCGTGGAAGTTTATGTAAGGTGCTGATTATACAATAAAGATACTCAAATATCCTACCAAGACCACTATAGACAGATTCTACAACACTAGCGCAAAATGCGTAGCAAGCAAGGCTACATAGCCAAATGCTACCAACACTCACCCTAAATCCACATATTGACAAATAAGTAAAACTACTATACAATCGCGGCTTTATTAAACGCTGTTGGGGTATCGCCAAGCGGTAAGGCACCTGGTTTTGGTCCAGGCATTCCGAGGTTCGAATCCTTGTACCCCAGCCACTTTCTCCCTTTAACTTATACTATATCGCGGGGTAGAGCAGTCCGGTAGCTCGTTGGGCTCATAACCCAAAGGTCGGTGGTTCAAATCCATCTCCCGCAACCATACATCAAATCCCACATTGCTAGCTTTTGGCACATTTTAGTTTTTGGAGAGTTGTTTGATAAGTGTAGCTCATAGCCCTGATGCTGATGATATTTTTATGTATTATGCCATTGCGTTTGGGTGGGTGGATTCTAAGCTTGGGCTGCAATTTTGCAACACTGCGCTAGATATACAAACACTCAATGAAGCAGCTCTGCAAGGGAGCTATGATGTGAGTGCCATCTCATTTGGTGTATATCCGCTTATCGCGCAAGATTACGCGCTTTTGCGCACGGGGGTAAGCTTTGGCAGTGGCTATGGACCAAAGCTTATCAAGCTAAAGGGCAAGCAGCTAAAGCCACATTGCAAAGTCGCTCTCTCTGGCGCACACACGACAAATGCCCTGCTTTTCCGCATAGCTTATCCTAATGCCAAAATTGTGTATAAAAACTTCCTTGATATAGAATCTGCTGTGCTAAATGGCGAAGTTGATGCGGGCGTGCTTATCCACGAATCAATCCTAACCTTTAGCGATCAATTAGAAGTGGAGAGAGAAATCTGGGATATATGGTGTGAGCTAGCAGGCGATGAGCTGCCCCTGCCACTTGGCGGTATGGCTTTGCGCCGTAGTATCCCACTACATAGGGCGATTGATATAGAATCCACGCTGACAAAGGCTGTGCAAATCGCTACGCAAAACAAGCCCTTGCTCTCCACAATGCTGCTTAAGCGCAATCTTATCCGCGTCAATGCCAAAGAGCTAGAGACTTATCTCAATCTCTATGCCAACGCAGATTCTATCTCCCTTAGCCCCGTGCAAAAGCAAGCCATCGATACGCTTTTTTCTCTACTGCATAAAGCTGGATTCTACCCTAAAGCTTTGTGCTGCGAAGAGTTTCTGCTCCCTAGGGAGTATGCAGAGCTGCGAGACTCTTAGGCTGTTTATAAACGCATAAACCTTTTGCGCTACAATCGCTAGAATCTACACAATAAAGGAAGATGATGAGCTATATCAACAAATGTCTTTTCCCAGCGGCGGGCTATGGGACACGATTTTTACCCGCGACAAAAGCTATGCCTAAAGAAATGCTCCCTATTCTCACAAAGCCACTGATACAATATGGTGTCGAAGAAGCCCTAAGTGCTGGCTGCCAGACTATGGCGATCGTTACTGGGCGGGGCAAACGCAGCATAGAAGACCACTTTGATATAAGCTATGAGCTAGAGCACCAAATCAAAGGCACGGATAAAGAATTTCTACTCAATGAAGTGCGCTCACTCATCACGCAATGCACCTTCTCCTACACACGCCAAAATGAGATGAAAGGCTTGGGGCACGCGATTTTGACAGGTGAGACACTCATTGGCAATGAGCCCTTTGCTGTGATCTTAGCTGATGATTTATGCGCCAATCCACAGGGCGAGAGCGTGCTAGCGCAGATGGTCAAGCTCTATGCCAAGCATAAATGCTCCATAGTCGCTATCGAGGAAGTGCCTATGAGCGAAGTGGATAAATATGGTGTGATTGCGGGCGAGATGATTAGCGAAAATGTCTATCGTGTCAATACAATGATAGAAAAGCCAAGTGCTAGCGAAGCCCCCTCAAACCTAGCAGTCATTGGTCGTTATATCCTAACGCCTGATATTTTTGATATTTTGCGCGTAACACCCCCGGGCAAAAAGGGCGAAATCCAAATCACTGATGCCCTAATGGAGCAGGCGAAAAATGGGCGCGTAATCGCCTATAAATTCCAAGGCAGGCGGTATGACTGCGGTAGTATCGATGGCTTTGTGGAAGCGACAAATGCGTTTTTTGCAGCAAAGAGTGGCAAATAATGTATAACCAAGGCTTTTATGCGGTGTTTTTGCTCATTTCCTTTGGGTTTGGGTTTGTCGTGTTTATGTTTGGGTTTTTTATGCGAAGCTTGTTTGACAAAAAGCCAAAGCCAAAGCCCTTCACCCTAAAAGACTTCCGCAAGCTTATCCCCAAAGCCAAAAGCCAAGCCCAAGCCCACGAGCTAATTGAGCAGTTTGTGAAGAAATTTGGGCTGTTTGCGCCAAGCTCTAGTGATCGTGAGGAGTGGCTTGATGTGGTAAAGGAGCTTACAAGCCTTGAGAGTATTGACACAGATAAAGCCGCTGAAATCCGCGAGCACCTAAGCGCGAAAAACCCATCCATTAAAAAAGAAATATCCGATGTTATAGGGCTTGCCCTAAAGACGAAAAAAGACTCCGCCTCTTAGAATCTAGCTAGCACTTCTGCGATCGTGCCAAGCTCTAGCTCCACAATGTGCCTAAGTAGATTCTAGCTACGCGCTACGCTGCCGCTGATATTTATAGGAGCTTTACTAAAAATACTTGAGCTGCGCTTGTGGGTGCTTAGGCTACTAGGGTAGAATCTAGCACACATTTGGGATAGCATTGCTAAAGTCCTAGGATCTACTTTATATCGATAGGCTAGTAGCCCTGCTTGCTGCGCATTTGCAATGACTTCTTTTCTTGTGGCATAGGTAGTGATGATCCCAGAGTCTTTAAGCAAGCTAGCAAGCGTGCAAAAATGCCTAAAATCCCATAGCTCTCTATTTTTCTCATAGCTAAATGGGTCTTGGTAGATAACATCAAAGCCGTGGAAATGGCTATATCGCTGCGCTAAGTTTGTCTGCAAGTCCGCAAGCAATGCACACGCATCACCCCAAAATATTTGCAAAGATACATTATGCGCTATGCGCGCTTGCCCACTAGATTCTAGCTGCGCCATAGAGCTAGAATCTAGCGCGTGGATTTTGCTAGCAAGGGCTAGATTCTGCCTATCAAGCTCGATAGAGATAATGCAAAACTCCATTTGATCAAACGCGCTAAAAAGGCGCGAGAGCAAGGCGTTGTAGCCAAGCCCAAAGCAAAGATCTAAAATCCATACCTGTGGCTTTGGCGACTTGGCTTGATTAGCAGCTAGGGCTTCCCACACAGGAGCTATATGCTTGGCAAGCTTCTCGCTAAATGCGCCCTCGCCCATATTGGCATAATGCTCGCCAAAGTGCGCATTAAAGGCATTTAGCGAGCCGTCCTTGCTAGAAATTAGGCGTAGATTAGGGGGCAGCTCCATTGCGACTGATTATAGCAGAGGGTCTAGCCGTGGTAGTTTGGTGCTTCTTTGGTAATATCCACATCATGCACATGGGATTCTCTAAGCCCAGCAGCAGTGATTTGCACAAACTCTGCTCTCTCCCATAGACTTGGGATATTTGCCGCACCTAGATAGCCCATAGAGCTGCGCAAGCCCCCTACAAGCTGGTGCAACACATCGCCGATTTTCCCACGATATGGCACGCGCCCTTCAATGCCTTCAGGCACGAGCTTTTCTTGTGCTGTGCCTTCTTGGAAATAGCGATCAGAGCTACCCTTAGTCATAGCACCTATGCTTCCCATACCGCGGTAGCTCTTATACTGCCGCCCTTGGTAAAGCACCAAATCTCCGGGGCTCTCTTCTGTGCCAGCTAGCAGAGAGCCTATCATCACACTAGATGCGCCCACGGCGATAGCTTTTGCCACATCGCCAGAGTATTTGATCCCGCCATCTGCGATGATTGGCACGCCCATTTTCGCCGCCACTTCCGCGCAACCTGCAATGGCAGAGACTTGGGGCATACCCACGCCTGCGACAATCCTTGTGGTGCAGATACTGCCCGGACCTATGCCTACTTTGACTGCATCTGCACCTGCTTTGATGAGATCTTGGGTGGCAGCTGCGGTTACGACATTGCCCACAATCACATCAACTTCATAGCTTGCTTTAATGGATTCTAGGGTAGCAATGATATTTTTAGAATGTCCGTGCGCAGAGTCAAGCACTAGCACATCAACGCCTGCTTCAACGAGAGCTTGCGCCCTATCAAGCTGCCCCACGCCAATAGCCGCGCCCACGCGCAAACGACCTTGGGAGTCTTTGTTGGCGTTGGGGTATTCTATGCGCTTTTGAATGTCTTTAATGGTGATGAGCCCTTGTAAGATATTGTTGCTATCGACTATGGGGAGCTTCTCTATCCTGTGCTTGTGCATAATGGCTTTGGCTTCATCTAGGCTTACGCCTACATTGGCGGTAACTAGGGGCATTTTTGTCATCACATCGCTGACTTTCTTGCTTAAATCATTTTCAAAGCGCACATCGCGATTAGTCAAAATCCCTATCAACAGCCCCTTTTCATCAACCACCGGCACACCAGAGATTTTATAATTATCTGTGATTGCCTTAGCATCGGCTAGGGAGCGATTTGCTTGGATAGAGATGGGATTGGTGATGACACCGCTCTCGCTTTTTTTCACCTTATCGATTTGCTCTACTTGCATAGCTTGGGGCATATTTTTATGGATAATGCCAATGCCCCCATAGCGCGCCATAGCAATGGCGGTTTGATACTCTGTAACCGTATCCATAGCCGCAGAGACAAAGGGGATATTGAGCGAGATATTGCGAGTGAGCTTAGAGCTTGTATCGACCTCTTTTGGCAGCACGGCGGAATATGCGGGGATTAGCAAAATGTCTTCAAAAGTTAGGGCTTTTTGTGTGATTTTCATAGCGACTCCTTTTGATATGGGTTGCGCTTGGCTTAGGCAAAACTGGATTCTAGGCTATATGCGCAATCAAGCACACTTTGCTCTTCAAAGGCTCTGCCTAGCAGCTGCATACCAATAGGCAGCCCTTGAGACTCTCCCACAGGCAGGCTGATTGCCGGTAGCCCTGCGAGATTTGCGCCGATGGTGTAAATATCGCTTAGATACATTTCAAGCGGGCTTTGCGTAGCGCGGAATTTAGGGGCAATACTTGGGGATACAGGGGATAGGATAAGATCTGCTTGCTCAAAGATTTGGGCATATTGCTGGGTGATAAGGGAGCGCATTTTCTGGGCTTTGAGATAGTAGGCGTCATAGTAGCCGCTACTTAGCACAAAGCTCCCTAGTAGAATCCTGTTTTTGACTTCCCTGCCAAAGCCTTGCGAGCGTGTGTTGATGTATAAATCTTTGAGCCCACTAGAATCTGCGCGATTCCCATAGCGCACGCCATCAAATCGCGCGAGATTGCTACTAGCTTCTGCGGTGCAGATGATGTAGTAGGTAGAGATATGCAAGCTTGTGTCAAGCATTTTTGCAGGGACTATGGTGTGCCCGCTAGATTCTAGGATTTTAATGCTCTCTTCATAAGCTTTGGCAATCGCTGGGTCGGCATCTTTTAAGAAGTCATTAAGCACTGCGATTGTGAAGCATTTATCCCTATCAAGCTTGGAGAAGCTCTGCAATGGCGGGAGCTTGGCACTTGTAGAATCTAGCTCATCATAGCCACTAATAGCATCAAGCAAGATCGCGCAGTCCTGCACATTTTGCGTAATTGGTCCTATGCAATCAAGGCTTGAGCTATACGCCACTAGTCCATAGCGGCTCACTCTCCCATAAGTGGGCTTTAGCCCCACGCAGCCGCAATACCCAGCAGGCTGGCGGATAGAGCCGCCTGTATCGCTCCCAAGCGCAGCGATCGCATAGCCCCCAGCCACTGCAGCCGCGCTGCCCCCAGAGCTGCCGCCTGGCACTCGTGCGGAGTCTTTGGGGTTTTTGGTGCGCCCATAGCAGCTTGACTCTGTCGTGCTACCCATAGCAAACTCGTCCATATTTGCCCGCCCAAACGCACTCATACCATTAGCGCGCAATCGCGTGATAGCAGTGGCATCATAGGGGGCGATATAGCCTTGTAGAATCTTACTCGCGCAAGTAATCCCCCAGCCTTTTACATTGATATTGTCTTTAATCAAAATTGGCACGCCGCTGTGATTATCGCTAGAAAAATCGATATAAGCATTTAGCTCGATAGCGGCTTGGGATTTTGCCTTGGCTTCTAGGCTGGATTTTAGAGCTTGCTGCTCATCTTTAGGGAGAGATAGGGCTTGCTGTAATGTCATAGGCGTCCTTGAGATAAGTTATCAATAGCTGCGGATTTTAGGGCGCATTATAGACAAAAGTAGCTTACATAAGGCTTGCTAAAAGTGTGCAGCCCCCCTAAAAGCTTAAAGCAAAGCGCAAAAACCACTCCTTATCCTTAGTGCTTACAAACTTCTGCCTAAGCAAGCTCTCGCTCCACGGGTCATCTTCCCTCACTCCGCCTACGCCATATTGCCCATTGTCTGGGTCGTATTTAGTGTGGTCAAAATGCGCACCATTGAAGCTATACCACCGCTCCTGCGCGATAGGGTAGTAGGAGATCTTATAGCCAAAATCTATGCGAGTAAAGCGCGAGAGATATATACTTGCCCCAAAGCGCATAAACCCCCCACTCCCCGCAGAAAAGAATGCATCAGCCCCATTGCTTGCCTTGCCTTTGGCGGCAGCTTCGTTATACCAAGTTTTGTTGTTAGGATCGCCTTGGGAGAAGCGCGCGAACTCCGCTCCCCCGCCGACAAATCCCCCTACCTTAAAATACGCAAGCCTAGAGAGCCAGAATCCCTTCTCCAATCTCTCTTGGCGCAAAAACCCAAGCCACCGCTGTAAAATTGTATCCACAGGGATATTAAATATCGCATCAGCCCCTAGTGCAAAGCTCAAATACCGCCCATCTTGTGGGGCTAGTGCGCTGGCATTTGGCGTGTCTTGGAAGGTGAAAGAGTCTTCAACTTTGGTATTTGGTGTGTCTGGGTTAGTGCTGCTACCTAGGATTAAGATTCCGCATTTTTGCTGCTTCTCTGCTTCGCTCCAAGTTTTGCTATTTTGTATGCAAAGATTATACGCTTCTTGCAAATTATTGGTGCTAGTGTCGCGCTTATCACTGCCTGCGATTTTGCTCCCAAGCGAGCCGCTGCGGTTTGTCATCTCGCCAAAGAGCCTAACCCCCAAAATATGAAACTTGTCAAAGAAATATTCCGCGCCAAGCTCTAGGCTAGAGCCTGCATTAAGCTGCCCAGAATACTCCGCACTTGTGGTATCGCCGCTGCATTTTTGGTTTGGACAGGTGGCGACTTCCTTGCTCATACTTTGAGTATTGTGCGTGTGTGTAGAGCTTGCAGACACTATGCCAAAGCTAACATAAGGGTGCAAAATATCGCCAAACACCCACGCCCTAGGGCTTGGCTTGTAGAAAAAGCTAGAATCTTGCGCACCAAATTTACCCAGCGCATTATCGCTAATAGGCGGCGGGGCAGGCGGGAGCTTGTAATCAGAGCTAGCAGGCTTAGTGGTGGGCGCACTAGTGGGGGTGAGAGTAGGTGCTGGCTTGTTTTGTAAAATCGTGTGTTTTGGCTCTTTAGATTCTACTGCTGCGTGCAGAGCTTGGGCAAAGGCTAGCGCACATAGAGCTAAGCGCGCTAGAGTGCTACTAGAATCTACTTTTTGCTTGGCGTTGGCTTTTTGCGATAAATCGATGCTTGCTTTGCGCGTGCTGCGCTTACATACGCCAAGTATGCGCCCTAGCACGCGCTCGCAAAACGCCGATTTCTCACCAAAAATCCTGCCGCCTACGACTTGTTTAGCAAACACGCTTGCTCTTTCATTTTGTAGCGTTTTTAGGGTTTGGGCGTTTTCCCTAGAATCTAGCCACATTACACGCTTCTTTTATTGAGAGTAACAAGTGGTGCGCTCCCCCACTCTAGCGCACTTGTGGCAAAAAACTCTTCAATGCTCTCTCGCATTAGCCTAGGATCTACCAGAGCATTGACCACATTGCGAAAGGCACTTGCGCCATTATGCCCCTTAGCATAGGCGTGTAGATTCTTTCTAAACATCACCACCCCCCTCTCTCCATAGAACTCCACCATCGCATCAAAATGCTCTAGCACTAAGTCCTTTTTCACCATTGTGGGAAGCGCGGTGGTATTGTGGCGGATCTGCCAGAAAATCCACGGGCTAGTAAGTGCGGCACGCCCTATCATCACGCCATTTGCGCCTGTTTCTTGCAGGACAGATTGTGCCTTTTGCACAGAGTCTATCTCGCCATTGGCGATAAGTGGATGGCGTAGAATCTTTCTCATCTGTGCGATGGCTTGGTAGTCGATTTTCTCCTTTTTGTATCCATCTTTGCGGGTCCTGCCATGGACTACGACAAAATCTATAGGCGCATCATTGAGCGCGTGGGCAATTTCAGCTGGGATCTTCTCATCAAAGCCTAGCCGCACTTTGACACTTGTATAAGGCGTAGTGCTCTGCTCCTTAATCAAGCGCAAAAGCTCCACAAGCTTAGGCAAATCCTGCAAAAGCCCGCTACCATTGCCGTGATTGGCGACTTTAGGGGCTGGGCAGCCGCAGTTAAAATCCAAAATATCAATGCCTTCTTGTGTGTTTAGGACACTAATGGCGCGTTTTATGATCTCTTGCTTTGAGCCGGCAATTTGCACACTATAAGGCGTCTCTAGGGGGGATTTTTGGAGCATTTTGAGCGTTTTAGCACTAGAGAATGCAAGCGCGTGGGAGCTTATCATCTCACTCACTGTAACATCTACGCCAAAGCGTTTAACCACAGACCGAAAGGGCAAGTCCGTATAGCCAGCAAGCGGGGCTAAAAAAAGCTTCGTGCTACTAAAATCTAATACCCTAGCACCCATTTCTTAAACTCCTTGTCTTAAGCAGGCGATTATAGCATAAGCCTAAGCTAAGCATATCTCGCGCGCCTTTTGCTGTCTTTTGTGGATAATTATTACGCTTGCTACAAAGCATAGCGCAAACAAAGCTAGCAGCATTAAAAAATGCGGAGTCACACTCGCAAAGTCCGCGCCCATTTGATTTAGGCTAATAAAGCCTCTAACGCCGTGGTATGCTGGGATTGCAAAGCTTAGATCTTGTAAAAACTGCGGCAGCAGCTCACTTGGCCAAATAAAGCCCAAAATAAACACTAGTGGCATAGAAGAGACAAATACCACTTGTGTGGGTAAGCTCTCATCTTCTAAGCTAGCTCCCAAAAGCACGCCGCACGCCACGCAGCTTGCGATAAATGCCACCGCAAAGCACCAAAAATCACTCAAGCTAGCAATGTGGCTCACCCCAAAAAGTGGAAAAAGCACGCCAAAATACAAGCCAAATAGCACGCAGTAAATCCCCATAAACGCTAAGATTCTAGCACTTACAAGCTTCCACGCACTCACATCATTACTATAATGCTTCAAGGCTTGGAGATCCTTTAGCGCGATGGCACGGGCGCGCATTCTGTTTTGATACGCGCTTAGGATTCCACTCCCTGCTATGGCAGTTTGATGTAAGATAAAAACTAGCACCGCAGCTAGAGCATAATTGATATAGCCTAGGCTTGGATTGTATAAAGGGATTGCCTGCAAGCTTACAAGCTCTGTATCAAGCAAATTTGGGTCGCGTTCTTTGCGCAGCTCATCGCTTAGGGTATCAATCGCCTTATGCACGCCCTCTGCTATCGCGCCATACACAAGGAAGTAGGAGGCATTACCCATATAGGACACCACACTGCCAATGCCCTTTTTCGCGCTTGCTTCAAAGCCCCTTGGGATATAGATCGCACCATCTGCTTCAAAGCTTTCAATAAGATCTTTTGCCGCTTCTATTGAGCCTACTTCACGCACTAGAGCGATCTCTCTTGTAGCACTTATAAGAAAAATGAGCCGCTTTGAGAGCGCGCTAGAATCTTCATCGATGATGACAAGTCGCTGCTTGCGGACAATGTCGTTCATATAAGGCATAGGATAAAGTAGTCCATACACAAGCGAGCCGATGACCACAACCATCACCACAAGCTTATTGCTAAAAATCGCTTTATACTCTTGTGCGACAATGGCTAAAAAGCTCATAGCGCGCTCCTTTTGCGCAGGGCTTGGGGGAGATTCTTCGCAAGAGGGCTAGAAGAGAATAGTCGCAGATGATAAATCAGCACCCCAAGTGCTAGAAAAAGCAAAAACCACAACATCTCCCCCATAATCCCAAGCCCAAAGCCAACACTCCCGCCATAATTAGCCTGCTGGATATAAAGCTCCATATAGTAGGATATGGGCAGAAATTTGCTCCAAAACAGCGCGAAAAAATTCATCGAAGCTTGCGGGTAAGTAACCCCAGCAAAGGCTAGAGAAGGTGCAGTATAGATCGCCATAAAGCCAAGAGCCTTTTTCATATCAAGCAAGATTGATTGCACAAAGACTACCACTGCATTCACACAGGCTACAAGTAGCGTAGTCCCTACAATCAGCAGAAAATTGCTCCCCCTAAGCTCATAGCCTAGATTCTGCAAGAGCGTTAGCATACACACCCCCCAGAATCCAAACACAAGCGTATTAAACCCATAGCGCACAAGCACGCTAGATACACTTGTGGGGCGATTTTTGAGCAAGTGCAGCATTGCTAGCGCACTTAGAATTTGCAGCATACAAGGGAGCAAAAGTGTTAGCATAAACTGCGCATAGTTGCTGCTTGCATTATAAAGGGGGATAATTTGTGAAAAAATGGGCATAGACTTGCCAATGGCAAGCTCTAGATTCTCATCTTTGACTAAGTTTTTTACGCTCCATTGCTTGGCATTAAGTGTGCCTACTACTTGCATAAGCGCGCTGGCAATGGACTTGCCTATAAGCACAAATTGCGCATTGTAGTAGAGCGTGATTTGCGCATTGATGGAGCGTTTGAGACTAGCTTCATAAGAATGTGGGATTACCACAAGAGCATAGATCGCATTAGTGGCGAGATCTTGCTTAGCAGCTTGCACACTTGGATAAACGCGCTCAATGCGCACCACAGCAGAAGAGTCAATCATAAAAAGAGCTTCCTTGCTTGCAGGGCTCTTGTCAAAATCCACCACCCCTATGGCAAGATCTCTTGGTAGTGAAGCCATAAATACCGCATAGATAAACCACGCTAAAAGCAAGGGCAAAAGCACATAGATAAGCAAAAGCACAATATGGCGCGATAAGTAGAGCCAAAACTGCCGCAGTTTTTTAAAGAAATAAGCTTGCATAGTGGATTCTAGTTGGGCTCTAGGCGCACAATCGCGCTATATCCTATGCGGAACTCCCCAATATGCTCTAAAGGCTGCGCTTCTATCTCAAAGCTACGCAAATCATAGCCCTTAGAGTTAGAAGTCGCCCTCCAAGTGGCAAAGTCGCCTAATGCTGACACATAGCGCACCTTAAAGCGCACATCTTTTTGCAGAGCTGGCACAAACGCGCTAAACTCACTCCCCACGCTAAAGCGCGGAAGATACTCTTCTGTAACGCTAAGATTTAGCCACGCTTGGCTATTATCCACAAGCAAAACAACAGGGAATCCCGTAGGACTTAGCTCACCTTCACTTAAGAGAATATTGCTCACTTCTGCATCTGCTGGGGCATAGGCTTGCATATCGTGGATATAGGCTTGCACCTCATCTAGCTGCCCTGCTGCGGCAAGCTCCTTTTGCTTAGCGGCAACTTTGGTCTCGTGGCTCGCGCCATCTAGGGCGATTTTATACTGCTGCAAGGCGGTGTTTTCGGAGTATTTGGCATTTTGGTAGGCAGTGTAGGCTTCATCGCGCCTTTGCAAGCTTACTACGCCATTTTTATACAAATCTTCGATGCGGGTGTAGGTCTTTTCTGTCAGCTCACGCATAGCTTTTGCACTATTGTAAATATCTCTTGCAGAGATGATTGTCTCCACTCTAGCACCTTTGTTGGTCTCTTGGGATAAGGCTTTAGCCGCTTCATAGCCTGCCTTTGCTTGCTCTAGCTTTGCTTGCACTTCTGGAGAATCGATAGTGAAGACTAAGTCGCCCTTTTTGACTTTATCGCCCTTTTTGACAAGGATTGACCCCACACGCCCAGCAAGCTTGGAGCTTACGCTATATTGCTTGGCTTGGATTTGCCCTTGGATTAGCTGGGGCTTGGGTGTATAAGCTTTGTAGAAGCTTATAGCAAGCCAGATGAGAAGCACAAGTGCAAGTGCGGCGACAAAGCCAATTTCAATATACTTCTTCATTCACTCTCCTTTATCAAATTTAGCCTTAGCACATCAGCGAAGATTTTGCAAAGCTACTACTTATATGCATAAAAACTCTCAATATCATCACTCAAGGCAAAAAGCCTAGCAAGCGCGACAATCGCCTTATATGCGGAAGTTTGCTGCTCGATAAGCGCGTTTTGCAGGGCATTTTGTGCATCGACTACCTGCACGCTTGTGGCAAGCCCTTGCTTGAAAGCATTTTGCTGGAGTTTTAGATTCTCTTTGGCTAGATCGATTGAAGAGCTTCTACTGCTGTATTCTTCTTTAGCATATAAAGCTTCTTTGTAGGTCTTTTGCACAAGCAAGGTAATGTCCTTGCGTGCTTGCTCGGCTAGGGCTTGTAGCTCAAGCTGGGTGAGCTTGGCGGCTTGGTAGTGCTGGATTCTAGCTTTTGGGGTGATGAGCGAGAGATTTGCTGCCACGCCGATGTGCCAAGTAGGGATTGCACGCATTATAAGGGCGTGATTAGCATTATTGGCATACACCGCGCCAAAGCCCACTACCTGCGGGAGAAAGGGAGCTAGGGCTAGAGTTTTAGCCTCTTTCGCGCCTTGCACTTTGAGGTCAAGCGAAGTTAGCGCAGGGTAGCTCGCTAGGGTTTTTTGTATAAATGTGGATTCTGGCGGTAGGGGTTTGTCAAGGAGAGTTAGGCTCTCCATAGGGTTTAGATTCTGGCTTGAGAGCGCAGAATCTAGCGTGAGCTTGGCGATTGTCGCGGCATTTTGCGCTTGACGCAGGGCGTTTAGATTCTTATCGTGCGCTACTTGTGCGGCTAGCACTTCTACGCGTGCGATTTGCCCGCTTTTTTCTAAGGCTTTGGCATTGGCATAATGCTCCTTGCTAGCTTGCTCACTCTGGGCAAGCACTTGGGCAAGATTCTCTGCTAGCACCGCGCCATAATACACACTTGCTAGCTCTTCAAAGCTCGCTAGCTTTTTAAGCCTTAGGGCTTCTTTGGCATCTTTATGGGCGATGGCAGCGATTTTTGCACCTTGGATTCTAGCTCCGCCTGTGTAGAGTGGGTAGATCATTGTAAGCGCGCCTATGATGATATTTTGATCAAGTAAGATAATTGGCTGATTAAGCGCGCTAAATACAGGCGCGAACTGCTGGGACAAGGCTGGGGGGATAGAGCTAGTATCCATAGGGAGCTGCTCTTGGATCTTTCTATCTAAATGTGTGTAGAACACGCTTGCATTGATCTCTGGGAGAAAGCTAAGCTTCGCACCTAGGGCTAGCTTCTTGGCGCGATCAGTGTTTAGACTCTGTGCCTTTATGGCTTGGCTTGTTTCTAGGAGTAGGCTGTATGCCTGCTCAAAGCTAATGGCTTGTGATTTGGTATGGCTATCTTGCTTTGCTGGCTTGTTTGGCTCTTTGGACTCTTGCATAGTGATAGGGCTTGGAGTATCGATAAGATCTGCTGGCAGTAACGCTGCTTGCGCAAAGCCTAAGCTAAGCCCATATAGCAATAAACACACTCGCATACACACTCCTTAAAAAGCTAAAATTGTATAACAAAATCAATAACGCCCCCTACCCTAAGTCTAGGGGCTAGATTCTACCTCCTAGAGAGATGAGCCCAAAATTGTGGAAGCCATCTTGCGTGGCAAACTCCTTGCTTCTATGCACCGCACTATACACAATTTCAAATCGCTTATACTGCACCGCCACACCCCACACAAACTCAAGCATAAAGGGATTTATGCTAATGCTATGACTGCTTACAAAATGCGGGGCAAAGGTGCTGCCTTGCAGAAATATATTGCGCCCCACCACGCGCGCACCTGCGCCCACAAAGCCATATATGCTAAAGCCACTGCCCACATAAGGCGCGCCTACAAAGCCGCTATTTAGATGCATTGGCGCAGTGTTTGGGCTAAGAGCGTAGCCAAAGCGTGCAAGCAGGCTTGCTTGAGAGTGGATTCTGGCATTTCCTAGGCTTAGGGCGAATTGTGGCATTAGATCTAAGCTATGGGCAGTGCGCTCTAAAATCTGTGGGATACTTGCACTTAAGCCCCAATGCGCATTTAGGATAAACTCGTTGCGCAGCTGTGTCCCCCAGCCTGCAAGATGGGCGTTGTTGGTTAGATCGTGGATTAGATCTTGCACTTCTTTAGCCCCGCTCGCTTTGCCCACAAGCCCAATATCAAACCCTAAGCTCTCAAATATATATGCACTGCGCACAAAGCTACTCAAACTCACGCCCAAATACCCACCATAAGGGTGGTCATCTTCAGGTGGGATAGGGGAAAATCTATCCCTTGGCGCATACATTTCTTGCTTGATAGCTAGCCCAAAGCTTGTATGCAGCACGCTAGGTGTAAAAAATTGCTGCAAGCTAGCAAAGCGTAAAAACCTAAGCGCGCTAGATTCTTTAGAGATAAAGCCTAGCCGCACGCCAGCAGTGTAGTATTTATCCACCCTGCTATCGAAGTTTGCGTCATTTTCATAATCAAGCCTGAGCAGTGCTTGTGCGCGGGGCAAAGCTAGATTATAGCTAGAATCTAGCCCTTGATCATTGCAAGCGTTATTCTCCGCGCGGCAATCCACCTGCACACTAGAATCTAGCTTTTTAGATTCTAGCTTATGTGGCTTCTTGGGCGGTATTGCTTTAGATTCTAGCTCATCTGCCAAGCACGCGGCACAGCATAGATAAAGGGCTAGTAATAACAATCGCATAAGATACATCGATTATAGTGTGTGGATAGGGATAGGGTGTAAGAAATCTCCGCGAGCGCGGAGATGTGTAGGAAAGCTATTTAGCTTCTTCTGTTTTAGGAGCTTGCTCGCCTTCTTTAGTGCCTGCTTGCGCAGCTTCATCAGCGTTTTGATCAGCAGTAGCTTGAGCAGCTTCAGTGTTTGCCTCTGCATTAGCCTCTGGAGCTTGCTCGCTAGCTTCAGCATTTGCTTCTGGAGCTACTGCTTCAGTGTTTTGATCAACAGGAGCTTGAGTCGTTGCTTGCTCTTCTACTGCTTGTGGCGCAGCTTCTTCTGCTTTTTTATCATCACCACACGCGCTAAAAAGCACTGCTACCGCCGCTACAATCGCCAATTTTGAGAAAAGACCTTTCATAGGAACCCCTTAAAGTGAAATAAGCCTGCATTATATAAAGCTATGTATTAAACTTTGCTTTAAGACTAGCGTAAGTGTGCTAGGAGGTAGAATCTAGCTAGATTCTAGCAAGCTCTTTGGCTAGCTTGATACAGGCTTCTAGTGTTTGCTTTGGGCTTACATAGCCTTGCACGCTAGGGGCAAACGCGCGCAAGGTCGTCTGCCCGATTGCTATGGCGATATAGCTAGAATCCCAGCCAAAGTTTTGCACAAAGGCGTGGTAGTTGCTTGGCGCACTAAAGATTAGCACAGAGCGTGGGGCGGGCTTTTGCGAGTAGGGTAGAGACTTTGGGGTGTTGGTATAGGCGATGATTTGCGTTAGGGGGATTTGGGCTTGCTTCAGTGCTAGATCAAGATTTGAGACAATGCTTTGTGCGCGCAAGTAGAGCAGCCTGCGCCCACAAGCGCGTGCGATAATCTCCCTAGCAAAGCTCTCTCCGTGTGAGCTGCTAGAGATAAACTCTATGCAAAAGCCTGCATTCTCTAGCACGCGCTCACACCCAGCCCCAATGGCAAACACAGGGATTTCTAAAAATGCCCTAAGCTCGCTATGCTTCTCCATCTCACACATAAGTGCGCTAATAGCGTGCTTGGAAGTAAAGACTAGCGCATCGATGCGCTCTTGTATCGCGTGGGGCGGGATATTAGATTCTAGTAAGGCATCATAGATGGGGAGATAGCAGATCTCACTCACACAGAGCGTGGGGATTTGCGTAGAAATAGTGGAGTTGATTAGCACGATCTCGCGCATAGCTTGTCCTACCTTCAAGGATTTTACACTTCAAGGATTTTGGTAGATTCTATGAAACACAGCAAAGCGCGGGAAGCCATTTTTAGTCGTGCCATAGAATTTGTAGGTGATGATAGAGCCTAGTGGTGGCGGGCTTTGACGCTCTGTATCACTAAAGCCGCTGCCGATTTTAAAGCGCATTAGCCCTGCTACGCCTTTGGTGGTGGTCTCTTGCTCGCAAGTAAGCGAGCCTAGCTTGCCTGCATATTTGCCCTTGCCTGCGTTGTGGGCTACTACTTTGCACTCTGCATCGCTATAAGTTTTAAGCTTTAGGGCATTGGGCGATCGTGTGCGCTCATAAGGTGCTGCAACCTTGCGCAAGACAAGCCCTTCTGCGCCCTGCTCACTTAGCTCTTGCAAGCGTTTAAAAAGCTGCTTTTCACTGCTAATTGGCTCGTGCTTGATGAGAGAAATAGGCATTGTCGGTGCGCTTGCAAGGTAAGATTCTAGCACCTTAAGCCGCTCAAAAAGTGTGCAGTGCGCACCCTTTGCGCCCTGCGCTGCCTGCTTGCTTGCTTTGTGGGCTTGATCTTGTGGTTTAGGGGCTTTAGATTCTAGTGCGCCACACATTGGCACATCAAAGACATAATACCTTGCCCTCCCCCAGCTAGAATCCTCCCGACTAGAATCTAAAGCTTCTCTGTCTCCGCCACAAGGGCAGTGCGTGCAGTCTTTTTGCACAAGGGCTAATGCCTTCTCAAACTCCCCCCTGCCTATCCACAGCTCCCCATCAAGCGCAAAGGGCGGAAAATGCTTAGTAAAGCAAGCAGGTGCTTTGATCACCCTGCCATTGCGCGTTAGAAGCTGCTTGCCATTCCACAGAGCGCGCACGCCATCAAGCTTCTCACTCATCACAAACTCCTGCACATTGCTTGGACGCGCTTTGTGGTAGTCCATAAGTAGCAGGACTTTAGATTCTAGTGGATCTTGCGTCTTTGCACTATCTGTGTGATCACTCGCATAAAGAGCCGCCCCGCATAGCACCATCGCTAGTAAAAAGTGGATTCTATATCGTAGGGAAGCCATCTTCGCCTTGCATAAATGTATAAAGCTTTTTATACAGCACTATTGCAGCGCGCTTTAGGGCATAGTCGTAGCTCGCTTGGCTCTCTTGTATGCTCGCTTGGAAAATGACTCTTTGCTCGCAGTCTTTAAGCGTTACTTCTAGGCTTATGGTGGTTGGACCTCTCTTTTTAGCGGTTATGGCTAGGTGTGGGGTGCTAGAATCCTTAGTGCTTGTAGCAAGCTTGGAGATCTCCGCGCTAAAGAGTGCTTCTTGGGCTTTAGTGAGTCCTTGATAGGTGGTGGTAAGCAGTGGCTTTTGGACTTGATTATACAAAGATGAGAGCTTGTGGAAGTCTTTGGGCAAGGGAGCTTGCAGGGCATCTAGAATCTGGGCTAGCCTGCTAGCTTGCTTCAAGCTAGATTCTAGTGCGCCAAAATCCCTTAGTGTAATGCAGCTAGGAGCAGTGGTGATGATGGGCTTTGCGCGCGATAAGATAGCTTGCAAATCCTGCTTAAGTGGTGCTAGTAGCTGCTCTTTGCTAATGCCTACTTGGACATAGTATGTGCCTTGCTTGTAAGCTTTGTTGCTCACTTGGAGATTAGGCAAGGAGAGCGCGCTAGAATCTAGCTCTATATGCTGGGAGAGCTTGGTTGTGAGCTTGTCATTATGCTGGGTGTTGTGGATATGTGTGGAGGAGCGCACTTGGGTTTGCACACTTTGGACTAGGTCATCAATGGCAGCCTGCTTGGCACTCTCAAAGCTTCCCCCGCTGCCCACACCATAGAATCTAGCCCCTTGCTTGGTAGAGAGAAACCAGCTTGGCGGCTTGCTAGCACAGCCCACAAGTAGCGCAAGTGCGATAAGCACGACTAGATGAGAAAACAGCTTAGACATAGCTACCCCTTTAAGAGATTGTTACTAGAATCTAGCGCGCGCTCGTTTGTGCGCTTGGCTTGGTGCTCCACTGCTAGCTTGCCGCCTAGAGCTTTATAGAGCACAATCACAGAAGAGAGCCTAGCAAAGCGCGCTTCATCGACACTTTGGTGCGCACTTAAGAGCGCATTATAGCTTGTAAGATAGCTTGACTCATCAAGCAGCCCTAGCTCATAGCGCGTGCGCGCAGCAAGCCACACTTCTTGTGAAGTGGAGAGCACTTGCTCTTTTGCCTGCAAGGAGCTTTGCGCGGTATTGACTTGTGTGATGGCGTTTTCTATCTCGCCAAGTGCTGTGCGCAGGGTGGATTCTAGCGCGTAGAATGCCTGCTTTACGCTCTCTTTTTGGATTTTATAGTCTTTGGTTAGGGCGGAGCGGTTGATAAGCGGAGAGGCAAGCGAGCCAGTAATATTCCAAATCAAATCCCCAACCCCGCGTGAAGAGAAGAGGATCTGCCCTAAGTTTCCACCTAGGTTAATCGATGGAAAAAGCGCGGCTTTTTTGGAGTTTTTTAGCATTACTTGCGCATTTAGGCTAGCAATGCTAGCGCGCACATCATCGCGGGAGAGCAAAATATCTTTAGGCAGGGCATTTATGCTAGGAAGCTTTATGCTAGGGAGACTAGAATCTAGGCTAGATTCTAGGCTTTGGGCTTTAGATTCTAGCTCACTGCCATTTAGCAGTAGTGTGAGTGCTTGGGTGTCGCTGGTGTTTAGTAGGATCATTAGGGCGTTTTTCATCTTTTCTTGCTCAAGGAGTAGGGAGCTATGCGTGCTTTTAGCAGCATTTAGCGCGGCGATTGTATCGCTTAGTATAGTGATGTCAATAAGCCCCAAATCGTGCTTATGACGCAAGGTGTCTAAAATCCTGCCGTAATTATCAAGCATTTGCTCTTGCAAGCGCGCTGCGTTGGTAATGCGCTTGTAGGCATAGTAATTACTCGCCACTTCGCCAATGAGACTTACTTGCGCTACGGAGAGATTAGAGAGCGTGGCTAGGTAGTCGTATTTCTTGGACTTTCTTAGCATATTAAGCTTGCCAAAGAGATCGAGCTCCCACGATAGCGAGAGATTGGCGTTTAGGGTGTTTTGATTGATGTTGATTTGGTAGCGGTTGTAGTTACCCGAGCTGTAGTTGTAGCCCATATTGATAGAGAGCTTTGGGAGCATATTGGCACTTGCTAGCCCTAGGGCTTCTCTGGCTTGGGCGATTTGGGAAGTGAGTGTAAGGATATTGGTATTATTAGCTAGAGCCATATCAAGCAGTGCGCGCAAGCTCTCATCATCAATGAGTGTAAGCAGTGATTGCGCAAATGTGCTAGGCGTATCTGTATCGCGCGTAGATTCTAGGCTAGAATCTAGCTGCTTGCTAAAGGTAGTGGGGAGGGAAATGGAGTCTGTAACTCTCTCATCTGTATAGGGCTTTGAGCAGCTACATAGCGCAAGCGCACACAAGCAGCCCACACTCAATCGCGCTATCATAGCCTTAGCTTAGGCAAACTCTTTGAGCAAGAGCTTTTGTGTATCCATCACGCCTATGCCTTTGTCAAGCACTTTTATGGCGATTTCTTGCGCTTCTTTGAGCGAGTGCATAGCATAAGTGCCGCATTGGTATTTGTTTGCTTCAGGGATTGTATCCACGCGCAAAATATCGCGCATACTCGCCTCCCACGCTTCTAACACATCATAGCTACAAGGCTCTCCAATGACGCTCATATAAAACCCCGTCCTGCAGCCCATCGGTGAAATATCGATGATCTCGGCATTTTTGCCATTGAGATGATCACGCATAAATCCGGCGAAGAGATGCTCTAGCGTGTGGATACCCTTTTCACTAAGAATGTCTTCATTTGGCACGCAAAAGCGTAGGTCAAAGACAGAGATCACATCGCCCTTTGGCGTTTGCATAGTTTTAGCAAGGCGCACCGCAGGGGCTGGCATAATGGTATGATCGACCTTAAAGCTATCTAGTAGTGGCATAAATGCTCCTTATTTCACAAGTAGGGGCGCATTATAGCAGTATTTCTATGAAGCCAATGTGAAAAAGACTTTTGCAAGAGATTTGCTAGTATAATGCCTGCAAAATGAGAATCTAAGGCACTCTATGCGTCTCCAAACACTCCTTGCAATGCTCGCACTCCTGCCTTTTGCTACAAATGCTAGCCAAACTGCTAATGTCAGCAGTGTAGAATCTAGTGCGCAAGAGTTAGGTTCTAGCCCAGAGTCCAAGCTAGATTCTACCCCTAAGTCGCTGCCCCCTGTCTATACCACTGCCACGCGCACACCTGTGCAAAGTGAGCAAATCCTAGCAGCCAAAGATGCCCTGCTGCACTCTGGTGATATAGCAAAGTCGCTTTTGTATGTGCCGGGCTTTTCTATGGTGCGCAAAGGTGGCTTAGGGGCTGAAGTGCTCTTCCGCTCTCAAGGGGCTTCGCGCGTGCCGATCCTGCTTGATGGGGGCAATCTACAAGGTGCTTGCGGGGGGAGAATGGACACAAGTGCAACCTACATTTTCCCAGAAAATTACGACCATATCCTGCTAATCAAAGGTCCCCAAGATGTGCGCTGGGGCTCGCTTATAAGCGGTGGAGCGGTGTTTATGCGCGATATTACAATGCTAGATCATAACACCTTGCAAGCAGATACAAGTATGCTAGCAGGGAGCTTTGATCGCCTAGATTTACACGCAAATGTGCTAGCTGGGGGCAAATACGGCTCACTGCGCGCGATTGCAAGCCACTATGAGAGCGGGGACTATCGCACAGGGAGTGCTAGCTTTAGCGGTGGGAGTGCCACGCACTCTGCCTACAAGCGTGAGTCCGCAAGCCTAATCGCCACACTCACGCCCACCAAATACACAGGTATAGAGCTTGATATGGACATAGGCAGGGGGTTTTCCTCCTACCAAGATAGGCAAATGGACGCGCGCACATTTGATCGCTTATCCTTTAGCCTAAAGGCGCAGCAGCAGTTTCAAAGTGAGATTGTAAGGCGGCTTGATTTGCGCGCTTCTTGGCACGAGGTTGATCACATTATGGATAATTTCTCTCATAGACAAGCTAGCGGAGACTATCAGCTCAATAACCCAAAGCGCACCAATGCCAACGCCCGCGCCGAGCTCACACTCTACCCCAGCCAAGCACTCACACTCTATCTAGGCGCAAGCTATGCCTATGATGATCATCAAATGCGCACTTCTGGCAAGCAGCCTTCTGCCAGTGCGGCAAATGCCTTCCTATCTCAAGCCTATAAGCCAAACTTCCACTTCAACTATGCCTCTATCTTTATGCAAGGCTCTTATGCGCAGCTAGATTCTGCTTCTAGTGTGTATTTTGGCGCGAGATATGACTATGCTAGCGCGCATAAAGCTAGCAGCGCAGAATCTAACAGCAATCACCTAGGCAGCGGCTTTGCGCGCTATCAGTATGAAAGGGGTGGGTTTTCGTATTTTATAGGGCTTGGCTTAGCACAGAGAAGCCCAGACTTTTGGGAGCGGAGCAAAACAGGTGGTATGGGCTTGGAGAAAGAGAGCAATCTCCAGCTAGATGCTGCTACTGCGTATAAGAGAGAGAATCTCTCCTTGCAAGCATCTTTATATGGCGCGTATATGTGGGACTATATCGCCCTACACTATGCAAGCAACACTACAAGTGCGTTTAATACCGACGCACTGCTTGCAGGTGCAGAGCTTGAGGCAAAGTATGGGGCTTTTGGGCTTGTTTATATCTCTGGCTCGCTTGCCTACACCTATGGGCAGAATCTAACGACAAGATCCGGGTTACTAGCAGGCTCGCCACTGCCCCAAGTAGCCCCACTGCAAGCGCAGGTGTCTTTGTGGCTTGAGCATAGGGGGTTTCTAGTGCGTGCGGATATGTTTGCTAATGCCGCGCAAAGCCGCTATGCCAAAGACTATGGTAATGTGATTGGCAAGGACTTTGGGGCGAGCTTGGGCTTTGCTACTTTAAGCATTTATGGTGGCTATAAGCGTAAGAATTTTAGCCTGCTTTGCGGGGTGGAGAATCTAACCAACGCGCTTTATAGCTATCATCTCTCTAAAGCTGGGGTGATGGTGGGCGAGCTAGCTCCTACTAGTAGAATCTATGAGCCCGGGAGAAGCTACTATCTAAAGCTAGCACTTGGATTCTAGTTTAAGAGACTTAACTTGCTTAGATTGAGCCTAGCTAGAATCTAGCGCGATTTGCCTGCCTTGATTTTTCTACGCCATCGCCACTCTATGGCACGCTTTATGGCTATGGCGATAAGCCCAGAGACTTCGCGCCCAGAGACTTCGCCCACGCCATAGCTATGTCCTAGAGAGCAGATCGTGCCCTGCGGCTTGTAGGAAAATGGCGGGATTGGTGCGCTAGAATCCACTTTAGCAGAGTCTTTGGCAGCGTATTGTTGTAGATATGTAGGTAAAATACTTGCTAGATAAATCCCTTGCTGCTGGGCTAGCTGGGCGGTTGGCGGATAGAATCGCTGCGTTTTCTCATCTAGCAGTGCCCCGCAATCCCCTAGCACAAAGATAGATTCTAGCTCTATATCCGCGCTAGAATCTTTAGTAGCATTAGAGTCGCTAGATTCTAGGGATTTGGGGTGGAGGTAGGGGGTGATTACAAGCTTTGATTTTGGCGTGCCAAAAGAATTAGCAATGACTAGGCTGCCTTGCACTCCTGCTGTCCATATTGTGCAAAAAGACTCTATAAGCGTGGTTTGGGGACCCTGCTGCTCATTTGCGCACGCGATTTGCACGCCATTTTCTAGCACGCTTAGGATTTTGCTAGCACTAAGCACTTTCACCCCTAGCTTCTCTAAATATTTTCGCCCCTTTTGCGCTAGAGTGGGTGAGAACATCGGCAGCACATTATCTAAGGCTTCTATACACACGCATTCTATGGGCTGTTGTATGCCTAGTTTTTTTGCTTGCTTTGGAATCTCTTGGGAAAGAGTTGCCACAAGCTCACACCCGCTAAACCCCCCACCGCACACCACAAAGCGCAAATACCGCGCATCATTAGTGCGCTTATAGGCTTGGAGATTTGCCTCTATCTTAGCGTGGATTGCTTTGGCTTGGTGGTAGTTGGTAAGTGGCAGGGCATATTCGCTTACACCTTGTATGCCAAAGCTATCGCTAGCAAAGCCTAGCCCAAGGATCAGCACATCATAGCTATATGTGCCACACTCGCAGATAATTTGCTTGCTAGAAGCATTGATTGTGCGCACACAATCTTGCACGATTTCTATGTCTTTTGGGAGAATATCTTGTAGCTTATGTAAAATCTCTCTATCTTTATAGCCGCTTGCCACTTCGTGTAGCAAAACACTCTCATAATGTGTAGAGTCTTTTGTGATAAGCGTCCATTTAGCAGAGTTGTAAATGGACTTTGGCAAGCTAGCGATACAAGAGAGAGTCGCATACCCAGCACCTAGAAATACAATATGTGGAGTTTTCATCAATGTCCTTGAAGTAGAATCTAGTATAGAGTGTAAAAGATAGGAAGAAGTGGCTCCGGATGCAGGATTCGAACCTGCGACCAAGCGGTTAACAGCCGCCTACTCTACCGCTGAGCTAATCCGGAATCTGTCTTAGCATTTGGAAGTAAAACGCGCATTTTATGGAAAAACACGCACCTTGTCAAGGGCTTACAAACACAAGCGCAGAGCAAGGCTTACAAAGGCTTGCTAGATCAATGTGCGCATCGCAAGTGTGCAGGACATTGCACAGCACGCCATCATAGCCGCTATCATCGCTAGCTGCTAGAAGCTGCTTAGATTCTAGCACGCTAATGCCATACTCTAGCTTCGCTCTATCTCTATCGATGAGCGAGTCTAGCACTTCTACTTGTAAGCCCAAAGATTCTAGCTCATAGCATAAATGCGGGACCTTGGTGTTGCGCATATCCCTGCAGTCCTTTTTAAACGCAAAGCCCACCACAAGCACCCTAGCTCCTTGTAGCTCAACCCCAGTAGACTCTAGCTGCTTGGCAAACTTGCTAGCGATGAAGCTTGGCATTGCTTCATTGACTATGCGCGCTTTTGTGAGAAGCTTTGGGCTAAAGCCTTGAAGCTTGGCGATATAGGAGAGATAGTAGGGATCGACACTAATGCAATGCCCCCCCACAAGCCCGGGGTAAAATGGCAGGAAGTTCCACTTTGTGCGCGCAGCTTGCAAAATCTCTGCCATATCAAGCCCAAGTGTGTCAAAGAGCATATACGCTTCATTCATAAAGGCGATATTGATGTCGCGCTGCGCGTTTTCTAGGGCTTTGCTCGCTTCTGCTATCTCTATACTAGAGACACAATGCGTGCCAGCAGGGATCACACTTGCATAAAGCTTATCAATGATCTCCGCAGACTCTTTACTAGAGCCTGAAGTAATCTTCACTATCTGGCTTAGGCTGTGCGTTTTATCCGCTGGGTTTATGCGCTCTGGTGAGTAGCCCACACAAAAGTCGCGATTTAGCTGGAGCTTGCTAGTAGATTCTAGCAGTGGGGCGCAAAAGTTGCGCGTGCAAGTGGGGTAGGTGGTGGATTCAAACACGACAATATCCCCCACCTTTAGCATAGAGCCTACAAGCTCACACGCGCTCTGCAAGTAGGAGAGATCTGGGAGCTTGTCTTTGGTGATGGGCGTGGGGACGGCGATTAGATAGATAGTCGCTTGCGCTAGCTCACTTGGCTCGCTGCTAAAGCGCGCTAAAGGGGCTTGCAGGAAGTCTTGTAGCCCGCACTCGCCACTAGAATCTAGCTTTTCTTGCAGCTCCTTTACTCGCGTGGCGTTGATGTCAAAGCCTATGGTGGGGTATTTTGCGCCAAAGGTTAGGGTTAGGGGTAAGCCGACATAGCCAAGACCAATAACAGCTATAGTAGTAGGCGTTGGCTTTTGCGCGCTTTTGCTAGATTCTGCGGCGCGGGCTTGCTCATTACCGCTTAGGTAAATCCCTGCGCCCGCGCCTTGAAAGCTAGCAAAATCATCGCAAAATCCTGCCGCCTGCGGCTTGGTTTGTTGGGGCGTTGGCTTTTTGCTAATGGATTCGGCTTTGCGCGATAAATCGGCGATTTCTGGCTGCTCTGGTCGGTTACGCACGCCAAGTGCGCGCCCTTGAGAGTCCTTGAAAAGCCCCGATTTTTCATCGCAAATCCTAGAATCCTTTGCTGGCTCGCTTAGGATTGCTGTGTTTGCGGAATCTAACTTTCTGTCATTGCGAGCCTTGCAAGGCAAGGCGTGGCAATCCATACTAGAATCTACCTTTTTTGCGGTATTGCTAGATTCTAGCTTTGCTTGGGATAAAGTCCTTTCAAGGGGGGACGGGGGGGCTTGAATTGGCAAGCTCGACTCCCTTATCCCCCCTCTTTTTTCACTCCTTTTGCCCCCAAGCCAAGGGCGACGCTTTCAAGGTTGCACGCTTTGCGTGCGCCATTGATTTGATTGGATTCTGCTTGCGCAGAATTGGATTGCCGCGCCACTGCTGGCGCAGTGTCTCGCAATGACGGAGAGCTAGAATCTAAAAAGTTAGATTCTAGCTCGGTTTGGTTTTTGCTTTTAGTTTGTTTTTCTTCAAAGATTCTAGGAATTGCGGTATTGCTTTCGTAGTTTTTAGCAAATTTTGTGGCAGAGCTAGACTTGTGGTCTGCGGTTGCCCCAAAATTTGCTAAATCTGCGGAATGACTACCCAACGCCGAATCTCTCACGCCACTATCTAGCAAAAACTCTACACTCCCTCCTACTACCTCCACCCCCCCACATCTCGCCCTTATCCCCCTTGAGTCCGTTTGAGCAACTTCGCGTAGCTCTATGTCGCGCACTATGGGGAAGCACTCTGCCACAGCCATTGATATGGGGTGGGAAGAGAGCCGCACAAAATGCGCTAGCACATTGTCATCAAACTCCCCAAATCGCTCCAGATGCTGCACCTTTGGGCTGCCCTTTGTGAGCGTGCCGGTTTTGTCAAAGACCACCGACTTTGCGCGCGCAAGCACTTCTAAAAACCGCGCTTCTTTAAACACCAGCCCAGCCCTATACGCGCGCGAGATCCCCACCACACTAGCAATAGGCGTAGCAAGAGCTAGCGCGCAGGGGCAAGCGATCACAATCACAGATATAGTGATAATAAGTGCTTGATCAAACCCAGAATCCACCCACCAATACACAAACCCACCTAGCGCGATGAAAAGCACAAAGCGAGAAAAATACTTCGCCAAGCTATTGGCTAGATTCTGTATCCTAGGGGCAGAGCTTAGGCTCTCTTCTAGCAGGGTGATAATCTTACTCATCGTAGAATCCACATACCGCTTACGCACTTCATACACAAGCGACTTTTCTAGCACAATGCTCCCAGATAGCACTTCTTCTCCACTTTTCTTGCCTACGGGCAAGCTTTCCCCTGAGAGCGAGCGCATATCTAGCAAGGTATCACTGCAAGCCACCCCATCACAAGGGAGCATTTCTCCCACAGCAATATGCACCCGCTCACCTATGCGCAAGTCTTTCACATCGCAGGTTTGCAAGCTCCCAGCGCGCTCGACTCTAACCATACTTGGTAGGATAGTATGCAGCTTATCAAGGCTATCGCCAGCAGCGCGCCTTGCACGCATTTCCAAAAACTTCCCACTAAAGACAAAGAGAATAATCATCGCCACCGATTCAAAGTAGCTCTCCCCACTGCGCGTAATACTCGCATAAATTGAGTAGATAAATGTCAAGCTCGCCCCAAAGGCGACCAAAAAGTCCATACCGATATAGCCCTGCCTAAGCCCATAATACGCCCCGGAGAAAAACACCCTCCCTGTATAAAACAGCACCGGCGTAGCAAGCAAGCAAGCGATGAGATTTAGCACATCTTTCATCAAGGGCTGCATACCATAGAAATACCCCACATACTGCGCGATAGCCACCATCATAATACTCATCGTGCAAAACACCCCAACCACAAAGGAGATAAAAAAGCTCCTTTGTGTTTGCGCTAGCTGCTCTTCTTGCACTTTTGGGTCATAAATGTGGGCGACATAGCCGATAGATTCTATAAGCTCAAAAATCCTAGATAAGCTAATTTGCGCGCTATCAAAGAGAATTTTTGCTTTGTTGTTTGTGTAGTTGATATGCGCCTTTTTAATGCCCTTTTGCATACTTAGGATATGCTCATTAAGCCATACACACGCCGCGCAGTGAATGCCCTCTATCACAAGGCTTACTTCATTAAGCTCTCCCATTTTTGCTGTGTGCTGCTGCAAAAAGCTAGGCTCATCAAGGTAGCTAAAATCTACGCGCCTTTGCTCTAGGGGGGTTAGCGTTACTTCACCTAATCGCTCATAGAACCCGCCAAAGCCACTTTGGTGCAAAAGCTTATACACGCTCTCACAGCCATTGCAGCAGAAATACACATCATTGCCACTAGAATCTTTGCTATGTGAGAGCTTAGAGAGTGGGAAGCTACGCTGGCAATGCGAGCATTTACAAGGATCTTGCACGCTAGAAAACCATAAGAGAGAGCAGGGCGAATTGATAGAGCGTATCTTTAGTGCTAGGGGCGTGATTTGCACCCTTGCCCCTGCCGTAGAATCCACGCCCACCCCCTATGCGCTTATCATCACGCCTAGAAGCTAGGATAAAGGAGAGAAAAAACCCAAGCATACCCCCGCAAATCACTTGCGTGATTGTGTGCCTTTGAGCGTGGATTCTAGAGACCCCAACCACACTTGCAATCGCCAAGGCTGGCAGCCCCAAGCGCAGCCCATATCGTTTCTGCAAAAACCCTACCGCCGCAAAGGCTGAAGCCGTATGCCCACTAGGGAAGCCCTCGAAATTCTCTCCATCTGGGCGTTTGGATAGGCTTTGGATTTTAGGACTTAGGGGCGCGCTATAATGCAGGGCATATTTCATCGCATAGGTGCTAGCCACCACTGCTACATAGCCTACAACCTGCTGCCTAGCCCCCACAAAATCGCGCAAAAAAATCGCATAAGCAAGGCTTGCTGCTGGCAGGAACTGCGCCACATCGCCAAATTTACGCAAACTAATAGAGCGCACAGAGTCTATAAAAATATCTTGCTTCTCCTGTGTCTGCTCTACTTGGCTAGCCACTAGGCTGGCTACTAGCACGCTTAGAAGCAATAATGCCCTTATATACATACAAATCCTTAGGGGTAAATTTGGCGCATTGTAGCGCATATCAAGGGACTTGCGCAATCTCTTAGCGCAAAGTGGCTGCATCGATTTGCTCTAGGATTTGGACCACGCGTATTGTGTGCTGCGCTAATTCTGGGCATATTTGCCCCTGCGTGATTTGGGCGTAAAAATGTGCGATTGAAGAGATGAGCGGCGGGGTGGTGGGTAGTTCAGCTTGGCTAGAGAATTGGGCTTGGCTTGGTTTGGGCGTTGGCTTTTTGGCTAAAAATGGCGATTGCGGCGGCGAGCCTGCAGTTACGCACGCCCAAGTGCGCGCCTTTGACTCACCTTGCAAAGCCCCATTTTTATCGCAAAAATCCTGCCGCCTATCTACTTGACTACAAAACACATTTTGAGCGTTTTTGTTGAAAATCTTAGAATCGCTTGGGCTTTTACTAGAATCTAGGTTTGCTTCCGCCTGCGAGTTGCTTAGATTTGGGGCTTTGTTGTCAAAACTCCTAAAATCCTGTGCCAAGTCGTTTAGATTCCGGGGTTTTCTGTCATTGCGAGCGGATTGAAAATCCGCGTGGCAAAGCGTAGCTTCTTTAGAAAACAAGGGATACCGCTCGGCGATAGCCGATGTTTCTTTAGAATCCATACTAGAATCTAGCTTGACAAAAAAGCATATCGCCACAGGGGTAGAAGAAGCATTGCCAAAGAAGTTTTGCCCCTCGCCGCTGTTTTTATCCTGCTTTGTTTTTGCAATATTGCCGCGTAGATTGATGATATAGATATAGTCAAACTCATCTGCCAAGCACGCACGCAAGCCATCATCACCATTGCTCTCTATAAAGCTCCCATTAGTGATAAAGCCTATAATCCCCCCACTCTCTCCTATCCTATCGCTCATAAAGCGGATAGCGCGTTTGAAAGAGTCGTATTTAAACTTTTGGGCTTTGGATAGGGAGACATAGGACTCTGCTATGCGGCTATCCATAAAGGGGTAACTTTCGTTTTTGTTGTTGTCGTTACCACTTTTTTGCCCAGCGGAGTAAGGGGGATTGGTAAGGAAGATTTTGAACTCGGTGTTTTTAAACTCTTGGATTTTGGCGTAGTTTTTCTCCAAATACTCGCTATCAAAGAGCTTGGGGTCTTCTCTCCTGCCTTTGAAGCCTTTGGAGTCGGGGGCGTAGGTGTTGAAGGTGTCGGTGAATAATAGATTATCAAAAAGCTTTATCTCTGTGGGCGTTTGGGCGTTGGCTTTTTGCGAAAAAGCGGGGAGTTTGTGGCTCACTGCGTCGATAGACGCTCCAGTCTTATCTCCTTGCTCGCCACTGCACAACCCCGCTTTTTCATCAAAAATCCTGCCGCCTGCTGAGTTTGTCCTAGAATCCACTTTTTGTGCTTCGGCATTTTGCGACTCGCTTAGATTTTTGGCATTTCTCCTAGAATCCACTTTTGCTTCCGCCTGTGGCGTTTTTACACTTTGGGCGTTAGGGCTAGAATCCACTTGCGTGGATTTGTGGATCGCCGCGCCGATTGTATCGGCTCGCGATGACTTGGAAGCCTGTTTTTCTTCTTCAAGGATTCTAAGATTTGCGGTAGTGCTTTCGTAGCTTTTTGGGGATTTGGGGGCAGAGCTAGACTTGAAGTCTGCGGTTGCCTCCAAATCTCCAAAATCTGCGGAATGATTACCCAAAGCTGAATCCCCCAAAGCAACGAGTCTTTCGTGGTAAGTGGTGGCGATATTGATTTGTGCAATGTAATAGCCCAGCAGTGTAATCTCATTTGCCCATAGCTCTTTGGTAAATTTGGATTCTAGCCTAGAGTCTAAATAGCCACTTTGTATCGTGCGGGTGATAAATGTGCCCGTGCCGGTAAATGGGTCTGCTATGTGGATATGCCTATCGCCCAAAGATTTGCCAAAGTGCTTTTGCAGAAGGTATTGAGTCGAGTGAATGATAAAATCCACGCCCTCAATAGGGGTATAGACGATACCTAGCTTTTCTTGAGTCTTTTTGAACGCTTGTTTAAATAATGTGTCGTATAGGTTTTTGATAAGGCTTTGCTTAGATTTATCGCTTTTGGCATACTCGGCACTCTGGCGCACGGAGGTGTAGAACTTCTCTAGTGTCTTTGTCTCGGCGTTTAGCCCTTGCTCTAGGAGCTTGGTATGGAGCTTCTCTAGCTCGGCAGAGACTTTGTCAAATGTGGCAAAATCAAGACTTGGGAATATACACTCAAAAATAGGCTTTGTGATGATGTGCTGGGCTACTAGGGCTATGGCTTCGCTCTCATTAAAGCTAGCGTTTAGGTTGCCCTGCAGGGCTTTGCAAAAGGTGGCAAAGAGCTCTTGTATAGCGGGGCTAGAATCTAGCAGGGCTTGTATGCGAAGTATGAGAGCTTGCATAATATCGCCGACTTTGCTGGCGTAGTTTTCCCAATACTGCAGGTCGCCTAAGTTTTTAGGCACGGCGTTTTTCATCTCATTAAAAAGCTCGCTTAGGGTGAAAAGCTCCGTGGGAGGCAAGGGCGTTTCACCACCACTGCCGCCTGTAATGCTTACTACTTCGTTGATCCTAGCTTCATCGATTAGCCGCTCATCGTGGCTTCTAAGGGCTTTGAGCGTCTGCCATACGATTTTGAATTTATCGCTTTTAAGGGTTTTGTCATAGCTTTTGATCTCTTCATCACTTAGCACTAAAGGCAAAATAATATAGCCGTATTTTTTGCTATCGGCTTTGCGTATGGCTCGCCCTACCGCTTGGACTACATCGACCACAGAGTCCCGCTTGTCAAAGAAGCACACCGCATCAAGACTAGGCACATCAATGCCCTCTGTTAGGCATTTAGCATTGCTTAGCACGCGCATTTCTTCCTTAGGGGCTTCACTAAGCCAAGCGAGCTTATGCGATTTGGTGCTGGCATTATCCTTGCCATCAATATGGGTGAAAACTATGTCTTTATCAATCACGCTTTTTTCGCCATTGAAATACCCAGCCATTCTCGTAGAATCACTGATCCTTGAGTGAAATGCCAGAGCCTTGCCCATAGGCTTGGTATCTGTATAGGACTCTTGCTTGCCACGCTCATCGATGAAGCTTACATTGCGCTTTTTCATAGCATTGGTGAAAGCGACCATTTTGCCTGCGTTTTCTAGGGTTAGGCTAGAGCTTTCTTGGGCTTGGGTGAGCTTATTGGTATAGTCGGCTAGGTATTTTTCATTGATATAGCTTATGATGACACGAAAATCGCTCAAAAGCCCAAGATCGATAGCTTGGGAGAATCTAAGAGAGTAAATCTCCTTGCCAAAGAGCTTTTCATCGTCCATTGAGAAGAGCAGCAGCTCGCTTGCATTGTCGTTTTTGCGTGCTTTGGCGAGCTTGTCTTTCGCCTTGTCGCTGAAAATGCGCGGCGTAGCGGTAAGGTAGAGGCGGTATTGTGCTTTAAGCAAGTCGTTGTCGTGGGTTTTCTGCCATACGCTGATTTCTTTGACATTGCCGGTCTCATCGAGCTTTTGCACGCCAGCGGTGCGGTGGGCTTCATCGTTTATGATGATTTTAAGGGGTTTGTTGAAGAGCTTTTGAGATGCTATGACTACATCTAGGCTTTGATAAGTGGAGAAAATGACAATTTTGGGGCTAGATTCTAGGCTATGCGCATTGCTCCCCCCCCCCCGTAGAAATTATCGCATTTATCGCGTGTGCTAGCATACTTGGATCAGTCGTAGGCGCGAGCGATAGCTCTTGTGCGTTTAGGTCTTCACTGCCCTTTTCTCCGCCGACTTTGCTATCGCTACACACGGCAAAAAGCTTGTAGCTAGGGGATATGGACTCCTTGCGGAACTCTTTTATCATTTGATCAATCAGGGCTAAACTCGGTGCTAAGAAAAGTGCGATTTCACCAGAATCCACTAGGCTATCTATGGTGCGGATAGCTAGCAGGCTTTTGCCCGTGCCACACGCCATTATAACCTTGCCCCTAGCATTGCCCTGCTCTACAAAGTGGCTGTGGATCTTCTCAAGTGCTTCTCTCTGGTGGGGACGCAGCTGCTTTTTGCCACTTGTGCGCAAAGACTCTATATCGCCATTTTTGCAGCTCCCCCAATCAATCCCAAGCTCCCCAATCTCGTAGAATCCATACGCTATGGCTGGCTCACTCTGGGCATTTTGGCATTGTAGTAGGGCTTTTTGGACATTTTTGCTTATGGTTTTGCAAGTGTGGAAAAGATAGTGCTGGACTATGGGGAAATGCTGCGTGCCATCGCTGCTTTGAAGCGTTTGGCAGCCTAAGAAGTTTTTCAAATATTCTAGCTCTAGGGTGTCTTTTTGATAGGCTTTGCACTGGATCGCCACCCACTCATCGCCGCTTTTTGCCATTATGTCGATACCAAAATCCCCTTGCTTTAGCTGAAACTTGCCATTAAACTCGCTCCATAAATACACTTCATCAAATGTATGGGGCAGGTCTCTGGCGATTTGCACGATTTTTTTCACAAGCTTTTCAAACTTGCTGCCTTGTGCGTGCGGGCTGTCCTCTTGAAAAATCTGGCTAATGATGTCTTCAAAATACATTTACACTCCTTGTTGATTTGGCTTGATTCTACTTGATTTGGCGCGGGTATTATAGCTTTATATGTTAAGTAAGATTCTAGCTATCAAAGCGCGCTAGAGAGAAGTGCCGGCAAATCTCGCTAGGTAGCTCGCCGCTTTGCAGCGCGCTAATGCCCAGCTCCCCAAGTGCTGGGGCAAACTTGAAGCCGTGGCTAAGCCCGCCAAGATACAGCATACAAGAGTCGATAAACTCGATGACAAATCCCTCATCTGGAGTCATCGCATAGGTGCATACTGCTCCTTTACTTAGCTCGCCTAGATGAGGCATAAACTCGCGGATATGCTCACTAATGGCACGCTTATCGCTATCTATATCGCCAAAGCTCCCAAGCCCATCACGCGTGGTAATATCCTGCCCAAAGACATTAAGCCCGATTTTGACCCCAGAGCCAAAGTCTGGGAATCCATAGAAATGATCCCCATTAAACTCCATAATAAACGCCGGCATAGCATCGCGCAGCTGGTAGGAGCTAGAGTCAAACCAATTGAGCATTTTGCGCTTTGGCTTTACGGGGATCTGCGGTAGGTCAAGCTCACATACGCTAAGGATCTCACTAGCAAAGCTCCCCGCACTTAGTAGAATCTTATCTGCTAGGATCTGGCTAGAATCTGTGTGGATATGGTAGATCCCATCTCTTTTGTCTATGCGTGTGATTTGCGCTACAAGCAAGTGCGCCCCAAGCTCGCAAGCAAGCCTTATAGCAGACTCCACACTTCTATCGCTATATACAAACCCCGTCTCCCTCTCTAAAATCCCCACAAAATCGCTGGGCACATTGATCCCATAGAGCTGGCTAAGATCTTTAGGGCTAAGGGGCGTTGTATTTAGGGCGAAGTCTTTGCTGCTTTTAGCGACATTGCGCATAAACTCGCTAGCAGGGTCGCCGATGTTTAGCACTCCACATCGCTCAAAGATTCTCTGCCCACTTGCTTGCTCAAACTCCCCCCAAAGCCTAAACGCGCGCTGCAATAGCGGGATATACTTCTCTCCCTCGCCATAGGCTATGCGGAAGATCCTCGTGTCGCCGTGGTAGGAGCCATTTGAGTGTGGTGGCAGGAAGTTATCAAGTAGGCAGACTTTTAGCCCCTGCTTACTTGCATAATACCCAGCAAAGCTCCCCACACTCCCACTGCCAATAATTACAACATCATATTTCATCGCTCACTCCCTAAATGTAAATGCTAGATTCTAGCAGATATATGCGCTTAGATTCTAGCTTGTAGAATCTATTTGGGCTTGGGTGGGGATTTTGGCGTGATGAGTCCTTGCTTCTCTAGTTGTAATAGCAGCTTGATAAAGCTCGCACTACGCAGGTTTGCTCCATCGCTATTAAGATGATATGGGGTGTCATAAAAATATTTTCTCTCATAGTGAAAGTCTCTAAAATCCCCCACGAAGTGGATATTATGCGCAGCTAGCTGGGAGGATAGGTTGTGCATTTTTGCGTGGGTTTCTTTGTCTTCTAGGCTAAAGAGTGGGTTCTCCATTGTGGGTGGATAGAGGAGGAAAAGCTTGATATCGCGCGCCTTGGCAAAAGACTCTAGCCTTTTATACTCGCTAATAAAAAAGCCCGATACCTGCAGATACTTGCTTAAGTAGGGGCTTGTAGAGTCTAGCACCAGTGAGCCACTCTGTGAGCAAAAATCCCCCGTAGGGCTTAGAGACTTGTAGCTATAGCCTTGGAAGTTTGGATTCTGGCAGGATATGGGCGATCGGGTGGGATCTGGCTTTAGGATCTGCTTGTGTATAAACTGCTCTAGCTCTGCTTGGCTTACTAGCTGCCTGTGGATTAGCGGCACAAGGGTTGGGAGAATCTTTAGCTGCGCGTAGGCTTGGAGCTTGTCTAGGGTGCTAATGTATCGCTGATACTCTTTGTCCCACGAGAGCATATTGGTGATATACCAGAAGTCTTGCGTGGGCTTGCCCTGCCCATAAATGTCAAAATTTAGCGATACAAAGATGATGTCCCCGCTCCTTGCGCGCTGCATAATCCTGTCGAAGTGGTAGTTTGCAGGAAGCCCGCCGTGTGTGCCGTAGTTGATAAAGGTGTAGCTTGTGTTTGCCTCTATCATCGCGCCATTAAAGCCAAAGAGATTGCTAGAGCCGCCGATGACTATGATCCTTTGTCTTTGCGTGGGGCGTGCGTTTATGGTATCTTTTATGGCGTAGGTGTATTTGAGCCAAAGCTCTGTATGGGCGAAAATAGGCTGGATAGATGGGCTGCTAGTGCATACCCACACCACTAGGGCAAGCCCTAGCGCGCTTAAAAACACTGAGCCAAAATACACTGCCACTTGTCTCTTGCCAAATGTTTTCATTGCTATCCTTTAGCTAGAAGTTGAAGTATAAAAACTTAGGCACATAGCTACTCTCAAGGCTAACACACATCACCCATACAAACGCCACTCCTGCTAAGGCTAGCTTGATATTTACCGCCCTTTTGCCAAGAGAGTCTGTAAGCTGCACGCTATTTTGACACCCTAGAGCTAGGATAAATGCTAGAAATATCCATAGTATTGTGCTAGAGCTTCCCTGTATGCGCTCAAGCCACGCGCCAAACTCATAGCCCTGCAAGAATCCTAGGCGAGATTCTAGGCTTTTAGGCAGCACCAAAGAGCCAAAAAACATACCCTTAAGCAAGACAAACGCATCTTTTATACTTGGCGATACATAAAACACCCTAGCAAGAAGCACGACCATAAATGTAAGAATCCAGCAAAGCAGGATATAGATTCTAGTTTGCATAAATCGCAC
>OWJG01000200.1_pt1 | contig 51955 bp, 52 predicted proteins | sample 1732781 | NCBI WGS metagenome assembly OWJG01 (sample SAMN05065753, study PRJEB22554) | human gut metagenome | biome: ENVO:2100002; feature: ENVO:00000062; material: ENVO:00002003 | host: Homo sapiens | place: USA | reverse complement strand
GATGCAGCGTAGTCTCGTGGGCTCGGAGATGTGTATAAGAGACAGATATGAAGGTAAACACATCGGTTCAATTAGAAATTGACGAAGCATTTGAGAATATAGGAAGAAAGATGAGAGAGAGCATAGGCAAAGAATGGAAATAGAAAAAGCGGCGTAATGCTGCTTTTTTTATGTATACAATGTAAATTATGAATATCTTAGTTCGCAAATGAGAAAATATTACTTTGCCGTAAATACGACGGAAAATGGACGAAAACAAATGTCAAATTAGGGATGATAATGTAGAAAAAAAATATAAAATCTGAATTGCCCTTTTCAAGAAAAAAAGACACATACAGTCCCTTTTCAAACAAAAATAGTGCAATTATAATGGACACACAGATTTAGGAGGTACGAAACATGAGAGCCGGAGATACTAATAGTTTAGGAGAAACGATTAGAAATTTGCGTATAGCACGCGGTATGACCAGAGCAGAACTGGCAGAGACTGTTGGTATTAGTGAGTCGCATCTGAATAAGATTGAAGCTGGCACGAGACAACCTGGTATTGCTACATATCAAAATGTTATGGAGGTTTTAGGAGCGGAAGTTGTGATAAAAGATGATGATGAAACAATACAGGGTAAGTGTGCAGCAAAAGCCCGGGATATTATGTGGAATAGTACAGAGAAGAAGGCTGTTTATCTGACAAAAATGTTGGTAACTATGGCTGAAAATCTGGATTCGGTTATGTGATTAGTTGTTTGCACATGCGAGTCTGCCAAAGTACACCGGGGAAGGTGTGCTTTGGCAGGCTGGTGAAGGGCAGCCGAAGCGAACCTTGAAAACAGAATATCAGTATGGTGATATTTTTTTGAATAGAATATGTCATTTCTGACATTAAAAATAGAAATATCTTAGAGGACACAAAACATTCAAAACATCCATTTTAGGATGATGAGGGGCAATGAGCTGCGCGAAGAGGTATTTGTCTGCGTGACGGAATATTGGGACAGGAAGATTGCAGATCAAACAAGGAATCGTAATAGAAGAAGGAAAAGTATGAGCGGCACTCCGGCATGGGATATCGGTGGCGGATATTCTGAAAGTTTGAATGATAATGATACTTTTGCTGAAACGAAAACACGGCAACCAGGGTAGCGTCTGGTGCATGTTGCGGCGGGACAGGGTGCCGCAGGGTGTAAGGCGGTCAGCCGAACCGGTCCTACATACTCCGATCCACACCGGGGAGAGATAATAATACCAGATCGGGTATATATCGTGAAAACTGTATATACCTGGTCCGGTGTGTGGAATTTTATTAGCTTAATATATTTCTTGTGTTTGAGAACCTTCATTCCAGAGATATGCGAAAAACGGTTTTTCCGTATATCCCTGGGATGAAAACAGAATAATGGATTCTGTATGGAATGGGCTGAAAGCTTGTATGGCTGGCAGCCCGTTTTCATTTCGCAGGAAGACGGAAAACGCATAAGACACATATGCGGTAACTTACCCACAGAAAAAGGTTCTGTATGAAAGAAAAGCACTTATAGAGAAAACGGTATAAAGAAAACCGAAAAAAGAATTTAAAGAAATGTGGAGGTAAGAAATTTGACAGCAGCAGTATATCTCAATTTTTCAGGACCGGATGCCCGGTCCCGTTTAGAAACATATAGGGAGCAGGCGTTTCAGTATTGTGAAAAGAAAGGGTACGATTTGCTTGTCCTGATTGAATATGTAGGACCGGAATCTATCGTAAAGGAACAGGGGAGAAAGAGAATACTTCAGTTAGCCAGAATGGAACTGGTAGATACGATCATCGTTCCTGACCTGCATACGATTTCCGGTTTCCTTCCGGAGTCGCTCCATGTGCTGCAGGAGATATACAGTTATGGTGTAAAGGTAGAAGATCTGAATTGTGATTCCGTGGAGCATGATATCTTCCTGCAACACCATAAAAGGATGAAAGCAGTAAAAGGAAAAGATAAAGTAAGAGAAGGCGGGGGCATTTTCATTATACCTGCATTTATGGAGGGCTTTTTGCAGGAGGCAGATTAGGAGGACATCATATGCTGACAAGAGAACATCTGTTACATATGAGAAATATGTCCTTTGAAGATGTGAATCCCGATGAAGTTCCGGATATTAAAGATCTGGACATTGATGTTACAAAAAGTAAAGAAGAAAAGATTCTGGAGGTTCTGCAATCCGGAAGAAACCCTTATTTCATAAAAAGTGGAAACATTCTTGTGAAAATAGGGTTTGCTTCCACCAGCCGTACCATAGAGGAAGCACTGGAAAGTCTTGTACAAATGAAGTGGTAACACAGAAAAAACAAGAGAAAAAGCAGTTTGCGCCGGCAAATTGCGGGGTGGACAGGGTAAAAAATCTATGGTATGATGATGGCAAGTAGTTAGTTATATGAATAAGCGGCTAGAGCGCCAATCATCGATCATATTTAGTTAGTGATGCTGACTAATTTTAATGATTGGAGCTGTGGCAATGAAAAAACAAATAGTTCAAAAAATCTTTCGTGTTGTCCTGTATCTGCGTCTTTCTTCTGACGATGGAGACAATAGAGAAAGTGACAGCATATCTAACCAGAGGATACTGATCAATGGTTATCTGAAAGAGAGATCAGAGTTCGTTGTTGTAAAAGAATTTGTGGATGATGGTTATACCGGCACAAATTTCAACCGGCCTGATTTCCAGAACATGATGAAATTCCTTGAAGACGGGAAAGCAGACTGTATTATCTGTAAAGACCTTTCCCGGTTCGGCAGGGATTTCTCCGGTGTTCTGCAATATGTCGAACGTATTCTTCCTAAAATGGGAATACGACTGATATTAGTAAATGATAGCTATGACAGCAGCATCCCAAATTATGATTTTATTACCCTTAGAATGAAGAGCCTGATAAATGACATTTACCCCGCGGACACTTCCAGGAGCGTGAGGGCGAATATTTCTGCAAAAATGGCAGACGGACAGTGTGTGGCGGCATTTGCATTTTATGGCTATTTAAAGTCACCAGAGGACAAACATAAGCTGATTATTGACCCGGTTGCGGGAGCGGTAGTAAAGGATATCTTTCATTTAAAATTGAAAGGATATAGTTTGTGCGCTATTTCTGATATCTTGAATGAACGCGGAATACTGCCGCCTCTGGCATATAAACAGGTTTGTCTTGGGCTGAAGCAGAAAACCGGATTTAAAACCGCCGGAAAGAGCAAGTGGGAGCCTACTATGGTACGGCGAATCCTTCTGGATGAACGCTACACGGGAGTGCTCCTGCAGGGAAAAAGGACAACACCCAATCATAAAGTCAAAAAAGTCATATATAAGGCAGAAGAGGAATGGGTGCGCGTTGAAAATGCTTTTGATGCCCTTATAGACCGTCATGTTTATGAGGTGGTAGTACATCTGTTGGGAAGAGATACCAGGAGAGCAGCAGACGGGATCGCACTGCTTGGCGGTCTGGTAGAATGTGCAGACTGTCATCAGAGCATGGTCCGTAAAAGCCCGGACAAAAAGCATTATTATTATATCTGTTCCACATCGTTATATGAAAAGGAATGTGCTTCCCATAGCTTCAGTGAAAAGAAACTGATTGCTATTGTAAAGGAGAGCATCCGGTACTATGTTTCTGTAATTGTAAGTTTGGAGAAAGTTCTTACATATGTTAAGAATACTTCCCTGCCGGAACAGAGAATATTTGAGGCTGACCAGCAGTTAAAGACGCTTGAGCGGGAATGCAGCCGCATCATGCAGATAAAGAAAAATCTGTATGAAAGCTACTGCGAAGGACTACTGAATGACGAAGAATTTAAGTCTTATAAAAAATCGTATGATGAAGACTTGAAACAGAAAGAAGCTGCAATTAAGAAGCAGCGGGAGAGTATTTCCGATATGCTGTCCATGATGGACAAACAACGGGAATGGATGAAACATTTTCTTGTGTTCAAAGATATGGAAGAAATTGACCGGATCATGGTAGCAATGCTGGTAAAACGCATCTGCATTCATTCTGATAAAAGTGTTTCTATCGAATTTTGGTTTGAAGATGAATTTGAACGTCTGATAGCATTTTTGGAAACTGCAAACAGGATAGAGCCGAACAGTGTTCTGGCCTCCTTCTTCGCCCAGAAGAAAGGAGGGGCCCAGAGTGCCTAGAGTAAGCAAAAGAAAGAAAAAAGGCGCGGTACAGGCGGCGTCACTGGCGAGGTATTACCGGACCGCTGTTTATGTCCGGCTTTCCCGAAAGGATGGTGGGCATGGACGGCGGGACTCCATCTATATCCAGAAACAGATCTGCACGGATTTTGTTAAGAAACACCCGGAAATGCTTCTGGCAAAAATATATGTGGACAATGGAGTAACAGGGACAACTTTTAGCCGGGAAGAGTTTGAACGGCTTATGGCAGATGTCCGTGCGGGAAATATAGATTGCATTGTCGTAAAGGATTTTTCGCGTTTTGGCAGGGATGCAATAGACGCTGTTGATCTGATCGATGTTATCTTTCCTTCTTTGGATGTGCGATTCATTTCTGTTTTAGATGATTACGACAGCGAGAATCCGGCTTGTACGCAGGACCGGGTAAGTAATATCTTAAAGCATTTTATGAATGATTACTATGCCAGAGAAGTCTCTGCAAAATTGGTACAAGCCCATAGACAGTCTAGGGAAAAGGGAGAATTTTGGGGAGCCAGACCGCCATATGGTTATAAATGGTCTCCGGAATCTAAGAAAATCCTTATACCGGATGAAGAGGAAAAGAAGATCGTCCTGCAGATATTTGACTGGTATGTGTTCTGTGATATGTCCAGTTATGATATCGCAAAAGAGCTGAACGCATTAGGGGTATGGACACCACAGGAAAGCCATGAAATCCGGGAATATGGGGAACGGAAACAGAAAAAGAAATTGCTTTGGCATAGTGCTTTTATCTGTCAGTTGATACAAAATCCGGTTTATATTGGCGCTGCCGTATATGGAAAGACACGACAGATGCTTGCGGACAATGTGCCGCTGTATCTGGTTCCGCGACAGGAATGGGATATCAAGGAGAATGTCCGGGAACCGCTGATTGAAAGAGCCATTTTTGATAAAGCGATAGAAATTGCAAAGCAGCGTTGGCGAGAGGCCCTTGAAGTATGGGCGGTAAATGAAAACCGTCCTCATAGTGCAAATGGGCCGTTGTTGGGGAGAATCTACTGTGAAAACTGCGATAAGAAACTGCGGAGAAGAATGTGTGTAGATGGAAAAAACCAATATCCTGCCTATTATTGCCCTACGACAAGAAATGCTGACCATGTATGTTCGTTAGTATATATAAATGAAAAATACATCTTTGCGGCAATTGAAACATCCCTAAAGTACCAGATTAAACTCGCGGTTGATTATCAGAAAAAGTATGGAGCCGAGTTTTACAAGAGACTGGAGGACGAATCAAAAAGTAATATCAGAAAAGCAAAAGAAAAATATGAATCGTACAATGGAAAAATAAAACAGTTATTCGAGCATTACGCAATGGGGCTGTTGGATAAAGAAGAGTATATGGCAATTAAAGAAAGCTATACTACCGAGCAGGAAAAGGCTCATGAAGAGCTGGTACAGATTCAGAACCGTTCGCAGGGAAATTTAGATATGCTGCGGGCAAAAATGGACTGGGCGGAAGAATTGCTGAAATATCAGAATTTTACAACTGTCACAAAAGAGCTTGTTGACCGTTTTATTGAAAAAGTAATTGTGAAAAGCTATCAGGAGATAACCGTATGTTTTTGGTTTGGCGATATCTTCCGGGAAGAAATATCAAATCTGGAAGGGGGCCTTGTAAATGCGGTATAAATACATACTTGCTTACCTCCGGCTGTCTAATGACGATGATGATAAGACTGACGAGAGTAACAGCATTAAGAATCAGAGGCTGTTAATTGAGCATTTTGTTAAGAACAGCGAAGAGTTTCAGGGGGCTGAAATAGTTTCCTTTGCAGATGATGGCTTTTCAGGAACTAATTTTGAACGGCCTGAATTCAAAAGGATGATTGCACTGGCAAAACAGGAAGGGCAGTCTTGTTGTATCATTGTAAAAGACTTGTCCAGATTTGGAAGGGATACCATAACGGTACAGAACTATATTGAAAAAGTCTTTCCGTTTTTACAGGTTCGTTTCATAGCGATCAATGATTATTACGACAGCAATAGCAGTTACAGCAGCAGGAAAGACACGGAAATAAAGTTCAAGAATCTGATCAATGGCATTTATCCGGCGATCTGTTCCAAAAATCTCAAACAGGTTGTCCGAAAATGCGCAGAAGCCGGGATATATATGGGGTCAGTCCCTCCGTATGGTTATCTTTTTGCTGAGAATACAACAACAGTCTTGGTCATTGATGAGGAGACAGCTCCGGTTGTCAGAATGATTTTTGACAGGAGACTTGAAGGAGCCGGGTATAGTGAGATTGCAAGGGAACTGGAAGAAAAAGGAATACCATCACCGTATGCATATCTGACCGGGAAAGGATTTGTGTGTTATAAAGTGAATGTTCGTCTGCAATGGACAGCAGACATTGTAAGCAGAATTTTAAAGAATCCGGTTTATGCCGGTATTATGGAGAACCATAAGACAGAAACAATTACGCCGGCGTCCAGGGCAGCACGCCAGATTCCAAAAGAAGAACGGATATATGTAGAAGGGACGCATAAAGGGATTGTAACAAAAGAGGAATTAGCGTGTGTTGCGGCAATGGTAAAACATCCGAAACCTGCTGATCCTGCGAAAAGAAAAGAGAAATATCTTTTCTCTGGAAAAATGCGATGTGGCCATTGCCGGAGGATGATGCGAATTAAGACAGAGTATAAGATTCCTAAAATCAGATGCAGAACTACACGTACAAAAGGTTCTGAATGTTTTGTGGGTGTTTATTCTATGGAGCCGATTGAAAAACTGGTGCTTCAACTGATCAGGCAACAGGCAGCAATGGCAGAAGACACATTGAAGCAGCTAAAAGAAATGAATAAAACGCTGGATATTTCAAAATTAAGAAGAAAGAAGGGTGCATATGAAGGGCGGCTAAAAAACTGTAGGAGCAAGAAAATGGAGCTTTATGAATCATTTGCGACAGGTAATCTGACAAAAGAGGGATATCTGGAGCAGAAAGGGGAAATCTCCAAAAAGGAAGAGCAATACAAAGCACAGGCCATTGAACTGCAGGAAAAGATTGCAGAGGCCGAAGCACGAAAAGCGAAAGAGGAGAATCCGGACCTGAAGGCATTTGTCAAATACAAGAATCTGGAAGCTCTTTCTTATCCGATCATACAGGAACTGATAAAAGAAATCCGTTTTTACGATCCGGAGCATATAGAAGTGATCTGGAATTACCAGGATGACTATATGGAAGCAGTACAAAAGAATGTGGGTTAAATAAAAAAGTAGGAAGGTTTGCGTATTGCGGCCTTCCTCTTTTATTTGCATTGAATTGGGATTCATGGGTCTGTAGATTCTATAAATTTGGAAAAGAGGAAAAAGGATGTATCTTGAAAGTATGACGATTGATGAAATAATGGAACTGATTGAAAACAAGGGATATATGTCTTTTGAAACTATGGCAATCATGGAGGAAATCGAGTGCTCAAAACGCATCTATAACCGTCTGATTGCCACACAGGGAACCGGAACTGCCGGGGGCTTCGTTTTGGAGAATGCTGTAGTGAGGTACTATTTATTCCAGCTTGACCAGTTAAAAAGCAGATTGCCGTATGATGCAATGGGCGGGCAATTTGTTGTGCCGATCTTATTAATGCAGGAATTCCGGGATAGTAGTACTGTTAATAAAGTACGGAGTTTCTGCGGGCCTAATGTATATTTGAGCGAAAGAGAGATAAAGGGGGAAATACAAAAGTTTATTACGGTTCATCTTGATCCGCAGGGCATTGTCCTCTATATGGACATACTGGGGCATTTGTCGGATATGAAAGAGAAGGAAGAAAACGATAACAGGCAGTCATTAGCCAAAAGATGGGAGGTAGCCTTTGGTAAAAGAAAGAAAACTTGCCGTGTCTGACCCAACGATATTTATAGCTCAATTGTCGGCAGGAACCAGACATATTATCCGTGAAGATTTAAGACAACACGCACGGGAGAACGGATACCGCCTGGAGTGGGATTGGGAAGCAAAGGACTATGTAGGCATGGCAAGACGGTTTTGCGATATTGATGAAATATACAAAGATACCAAACTGATATTTTGTGAACAAGGAGAAGACGTAATCGAATTTGAATTGAATAAACAGCGGAATATAACACTGAAATTACCGGATGACGATGTTGATGCGTTATGTAAGAAAGCTGGAAAATATCAACTGACAGTTGCTCAGTTAATAGAAAATTTTATAGCTGATCTGATTGAAGGCTCGAAAACGAATGGCTCGGATGAGCGTATGTATGCACAGCAGTGGTTTGATCGCTGCTGGTTCAGCACTCTTAGTGATAAGACTTTTCTTTCTTATCTGATCGGTTTTGACCGGATAGATTCTGTAATAGAAATGTGGGAAGAATTGCAAGATTACAAAAGACAGGATGAGTATGATAAAGAAGAGATGGAAGTGCTTCAGGAAGAATTGGAGGAAATGTTTGAGGATTATAAGGAATGGTATAGTGAATCTGCGGATGCAACGCTTCAAGAAGGAATGAAGAAAGTTGTTGCATGGAGCGAGGAACGTGAGGGACTAATGAATGGAAGCAAAAACATAGAACAGAAGAAAACGAGATAATATTGTAGAAAGGAAGAACTGATATTATGGTTCATACGCTGACGAAAGCGGAAAGACTGATTTTGGAGGAAATGTACCCGGCTGGCAGCCGGGTACAGCTTGAATATATGGAACCTGACCCATATAGTAAGTTGAAGCCGGGAGACATGGGGACTGTTCAAATGATTGATGATGCCGGAGGATTGCATATTTCTTGGGACTGCGGCGGCAGTCTTGCTTTGATTTACAAGGTAGATCGATGTAATTGCCTGATGAAGAGGGAGCAGATGGACGCTTTATTTAATCATCTGTTCATAATGCCTTTTGAAAATTGCGAAAAAATGAAATCATGGATTGAAAAAAAGTTAAGACCAGCGTTTCCGGCAATGAGCTTTGATAATGGTACGAAAGGCAAATTGGAAGTGAGCTTAAATGTAAATGCCTTTGAAATGAAAAGTCTTAAAATTGGTATTGAATATCAGACTGATGAAAAAGGGCATTTGTTCATTAAAAAGTGTGGATGGATACAAGACGCTCCGGCAAAAGATAAAATCAATAAGGCACAGAAAACCAAGAGATAAAAAAATTGCAGAAATCGACAATTTTTTTTGGGAATTACTTGACACATGGGGGAAAGACGACAATATGCTCACTGCTTCCGCGGTTTTATGACGTGACGGAGGGCAGGGTCACAATAGATGGAAATGATGTGAGAAAGCTCACGCTTGAGAGCCTTCGCTCGCAGATTGGACTGGTTTCGCAGGATGTTTATCTGTTTGGCGGAAGCATAAAGGATAATATCGCCTACGGAAAACCGGATGCGACGATGGATGAGATTGTAGATGCGGCCAAAAAGGCGAATATACACGATTTTATCATGGAACTGCCGGATAAATACGATACGTTTGTTGGAGAGAGAGGTACCAGATTGTCCGGAGGTCAGAAGCAGAGGATTTCCATTGCGAGGGTGTTCCTTAAGAATCCGCCTGTGCTAATACTTGATGAGGCAACCAGTGCCCTTGACAATGAGAGCGAGCGTTTTATCCAGAAAAGTCTTGAGGAGCTGGCAAAGGACAGAACGACTATCACAATCGCCCACAGGCTTTCGACAATCAGAAATGCGGACGAAATTCTCGTGGTAGCTGACTGTGGCATTGCTGAAAGAGGCACACATGATGAGCTTTTGGCACAGGACGGAATATATGCGCGCTATTATGAGATGAGCAGGTAGGATTAAGGAAATTTCCACTGATTAATCATAAATGAGGGGCAAAATACCTTTTGACCCTTTAATCATGTTATTATAGCTGCATAAACTAACTATATAGGAGCAGACACTATGCAGGCAATGTTCATAGACGTAGACGGCACTTTAAGCAGTCCGTGCTACAAGGTAAACGGAAAATTTCAGATAGGAATGTCAGATGTGCAGTGGGCAGACTACTGCAGTAAGCATGGTGAGGATACATATGAGTGGTGCCGTCCTGTGATGCAGGTAAAGGAGTATGCCATGAAGGCAAAGGAAAAAGGCACGAAGCTGTATGTGCTTACCACATCAGGCACTAAAATCGAGACAGCTGCAAAGCGCAGATTTTTAGACAGATACTATGCAGGTATGTTTGATGACATCTATGCGGTGGAGCATGATGATGACAAGGTCAGGTTAATTCTTAAAAAAGCAGCAGAGCTTGGGATTGAACCGTCGGACTGTGAGCTTGTGGAGGATACATACCGCATACTTTTGCAGACAGTGACAGAGGGGATTAAATCCACTCACATCACAACGATTCTCACAGGCGGATGCGAACGGTAACCAAAAATTTTCCACGGTCTATAAAGAAATAAAAAAAACATCCGATAAATATGTCAGGAAGCAAAATTTACATATTTCAAGGATGAAGTATAATAGAAAGGAGATCCTGTTATGCGTATAGATGCATATAATCAGATAGCCCAGTTGTATGGCGTATCAAGAACAACAAAGACAGCAAAGACACAAAGCGCGTCGAGGATGTCTGATCAGGTATCAATTTCGCAGGCCGGTAGAGATTACCAGATTGCGAAAAAAGCAGTATCAGAGGCTTCGGACATCAGGGAAGATAAAGTCGCTTTGCTTAAGAACATGGTAGACTCCGGACAGTATGAGGTCAGTGGAGATGATTTCGCCAGCAAGCTGTTAGAGAGGTACAACTCTCTATAATATGATAATCATATCATATATCAAAGGTAAAAGAGGATTTTATAGTGGCTAGTTTAGTGGAAGAGCTTATAAATGTGCTCACAGAGGAAGAAAAAGTATACAGAATACTCGCTGCAAATGGGGAGAAGAAACGTCAGATAATCATAGATGCCGATATCCCTGCGCTTGAAGCAATAACTGATTTGGATCAGCAGGCAGGCGATGAGCTTCTTATTATGAGCAATAAGCAGGTTTCACTTCTCACAGATATTGCCAATGTATTGGGCAAATCAGATGAGAAGATGACAGTCACAAGGCTGATTGGATATCTCGGCACACAGCCGGATATTCAGGCGAAGCTTACGGCAGCGCGCGACAGTCTGATTGAAGCAGCTGCACAGATGAAAGAAATCAACGATTTAAACTCACAATTACTTGCTCAGGCAATAGAGCTTACAGAGTTTGACATCACCCTGTTCAAGAGCATGAAACAGGCGCCGGAGACCGCCAATTATGACAGAAATGCATATAACACAGGCGATATCTTAGGCAGCAGCGGCTTTGATGCAAAGCAATAATCATTAACCGGGAGGACAGGGACATGGCAAATGGATTCGGAAGTTTTTACGTAGGCAGTTCCGGACTTAAAAACTCGCAGAATGCTCTTAATACAACAGCAAACAACATGGCCAATGTCAATACGACAGGCTATGTGCGCCAGCAGGTAAGATTTTCAGATAAACATTATATCACCAGAAATAACCCTACAGCGGGCACCAACATCCAGCAGAGCGGACTGGGTGTTTCCGTATCGGATGTGGCACATGTCAGGGATATTTTCTTAGATAAATCGTATAGGCAGGAGAATGGTCGAAAGGGCTTTTACTCGACACTTTACAGCACCACATCATATGTGGAGGATATCATGCAGGAGATGAACGGTGCTGAGTTTAAGGAGAGTATATCAGAGCTATGGCAGGCTTTTCAGGAGTATGGCAAGGATCCGACGAATTCAACGAATCAGAACCTTATCATCCAAAAGAGCGAGCTTTTTCTGACCAGATGCAATACGGTTTATTCTGATCTTCAGAAATACCAGTCAAATATCAACTTACAAATTAAAGACCAGGTTGACAGAATCAACGAAATCGGCGACAAGATTTATGCGCTCAACCTTGAGATTCAAAAGACAGAGTCAGGCGGTGTAGAGACTGCCATGACAGCGCGCGATGCCAGGGACAGTCTGATTGATGAGCTCGCAGGTTACGCTAAGATAGAGGCTGAGGAGGATTCCACCGGCTACGTGCGTATCAAGCTCGAGGGACAGCAGTTTGTACAGGATAACAAGTGTAACCATATAGGCCTGACCGAGGAAAAGGGTACAGGCTTTTATACACCGTACTGGCCTCATATTACTACACAGGAGAGCTATATGCCGGTGTTTAGCGACGTTGCGCTGCCGTCAGCGCTGGCTGAAAGAGTCGGCTGCACGCAGACCACCAACATAGCAACCAGCCTGAATAATGATATAGGAAGCCTGAAGGCACTCCTTGTATCAAGAGGCTCAGAGTATGGCACCTATGATTTCATGAGCGAGGAGAATTACAGTAGGGTGGAGGACAATGTGGTCATGGAGACACAGGCCGAGATATCATATCTGGCGCGAAACATCATGATGGCCATGAACGATATATTTTGTCCGAATACCACATACACAGCGGCAGACGGTACCACATACACGGTTTTGGATACGGCAAACTGCTCGGTAGGAGCTGATGGCAGCCTGCCACCGCATGAGCTCTTTGCAAGAGAAGGATATGACCGTTACACGCAGATGGAAATAGATGGCAAACAGTTTTATGTATACAATGATGAGACAAAGGCTAACAACTCATCATGGTACAAGCTTGGAAATGTTTCAGTAAATCCAAAGCTTGCAGCGCAGGTGACACTGATGCCGTCATACAAGCAGGACGGATCCGCAAATTATGGTCTTGCAGACCAGATTACAAAGGCGTGGTCAGCAGAGAATCTATACATCAACCCAAAGGATACGTCGAAGTGCAATTTTGAGGGATATTATGACAAGATAATCTCGCATCTCGGAACAAACGGCAGCATATATAAGGCGTCATCAGACACTATGACATCGACAGCAGCTGCCATAGATAACCAGAGAAACCAGATAATGGGTGTGTCGAGTGACGAGGAGCTGACAAACATGATCAAGTATCAGTCAGCATACAACGCATCAAGCCGTTTTATCACTGTAATCAGTCAGATGACTGAGCTCATAGTACAGCTCATATAGTTTTAGGATACGACAAGAGAGTATGAACAGGAGGAGTCGATATGGCTTCAACATTTTTTGGATTACATATAGGGTCAAGCGCTCTGAGCTCATTTCAGGTAGCGACCAATACAACAGCCAACAACATAGCCAATGTCAAGACGACCGGATACACCAGGCAGGAGGCTACCCTGCAGGCAAAGGATGCCATAAATGTCACAGCCCGCTACGGAAGCGTCGGCACAGGTGTTACAGTCACCTCAATCAAACAGCAGCGTGACCTGTACTACGACAATAAATACTGGGAAAACAATTCCTGCTATGGACGCTATGAGCAGAAGCTGTATTACATGGAACAGATTCAGAACTACTTTAAGGATAACGGCTCATCGGTTAAGGGCTTTTCGAGTGTTTTTTCACAGATGTTTTCAGACCTTGATACACTGCGCAGCAAGCCGTCCGACAAGACAGTGAGAAATCAGTTTATCAGCAGTGCACAGAGTCTTTGTACATATTTCAACCAGATGAGTGACAATCTCTCAAAGCTGCAGGATGACTGCAACGAAGAAATCAGAAACAACGTAGACAAAATCAATTCAATCAGTGAGAAAATTTCACTGTTAAATAAGGAGATTAACCAGATAGAGACAGGAACCGGTGTCGAGGCCGGCTCACTTAGGGATGAGAGGGCGAATCTCATCGACAGCCTGTCCAAGATTGTTAATGTATCTTATAATGAGACAGAGGTGCAAAACACCAATGGAGACAACTTGGGCGGCACAAATTTCTCGCTCTATATAAATGGAGAGAAGGTTGTGGAGGGCAAGGATTACCGAAAGCTCATCTGTGAGTCGTCAAAGACGAAAAACAATCAGACAGACAACGACGATCTGTATAAAATATATTGGGAAGATACTAAGATGGAGTTTTCCGCGACAGCCGGAACCGCAGGGGGAAGCCTGAAAGCTCTCTTTGAGGTGAGAGACGGTGATAATCTGGAGAATTTCAAGGGTAAGGTCACAAAGGCTGATTCGTATTCGCTCACAGTGGAGAATATATCAATAGACAATATAAAATCACTCAATCTGCCGGACAAGGACGGCAAAATCACTGTAAATAATATCAGCTACAGCTATGACAGCTGGGAGGCACAGGTGGATGCGCAGGGCAATATCAAGTCTGTAACATTTAATCTGAGCAAGGACAAGGCCATAGCAGACCCTGAAAAGACTGTGGCAGAGGGATATCTTTTAAATGCGGGCTCTGCAATAAATGCGAGGGGAATCCCTTACTATATGACACAGCTCAACGAGTTTGTCAGAAATTTTTCAGAGATGTTCAATCAGATAGAGAGCAAAGGACAGAATCTGAATGGGGATACACCACCTACATTTTTTGAAGCAATCACAAACACAGCCAAGGTATATGATTTCTCGGAATCAGAGGCTTACAGCAAGCTGCCTGATGGACAGACTGCCACAATAAACAGCAGCTCCAACACGTATTACAGGATGACAGCGGCCAATTTCTCCGTAAACAAGGATGTGATGAACGATGTATCGCTTTTTGCGACTTCCACAGACTATGTCAAGACAGATTCATGTGATATAGTTGATGAGTTAAAGAAGCTGCAGTCGGAGAAAACAGTATACAGAGGCGATAAAGCGGAATCATTCCTTGAGACAATCATCTCCAATGTGTCAGTGGATACGGAAAAGGCAGAGACCTACAACAAGCTCTATAGCAATCTGGAGCAGACTATTGCAAACCAAAGAACATCGGTATCAGGTGTGGATGAGGATGAGGAGGCATTAAACCTCGTGAAGTTCCAGTATTCATACAATATGGCATCTAAAATCATATCGGTTATGAACCAGATGCTTGATAAGCTCATAAACGATACGGGCGTGGCATAGAAGCGGGAGGCATAATATGAGAATCACAAACAATATGATAATGGGAAATACCAAGACCAATATCAATTCAACAAAGGTTTTGGTGGACAAATACAATACCCAGATGACTACTCAAAAGAAGATATCCAAGGCATCAGAGGATCCGGTTATCGCAATCAGATCGCTTCGCTTGTCGACCAGCCTGTCGCATCTTGACCAGTACAAGGACAACAATATCCCGGATGCTTCTTCGTGGATGGATGTCACAGAGACAGCCCTTAGCAACATGAAATCACTCCTCACAGATATCCGTACACAGTGTGTAAACGGCTCTACAGATACGCTCACAGCTGATGACAGAAACACTATATTACAGCAGCTTACAGCGCTGTCAGAGCAGGTGTATACAGAGGGCAATGCAGACTACGCAGGAAGAACGGTATTTACGGGCTACCGCACATCATCAAAGCTCACATTTCAGAAGGACACAAAGAGCACATATCAGATAACACAGGAGTTTTCTGCCGCTGATTTGTCAGAGAAGCGGTATTATACAAATGGCGTGACTGTTCCAAATAGTATAAATGCGGCAACACCTGACTGTACCACAGATGTCACAGAGCACAGCTTCCAGAGAATCCGTCTGGGCTACGGTAATACGACAGATGATGTGAAGCTTTCTATCGATGGAAAAGAGCTGACACAGGGCACAGATTATACTGTATACAAGAGTGTGTCTGATTTTGACCCATCAAAGCTCTCTGCTGATGATACGGCATATATACAGGAAACCGGTGAATTTGTTTTTGGTAAAAATGTAGCTGCTTCAATTAAGAATAATGAAAAGAAGCTGTCTGTCACATATGTAAAGACAGGCTTTGACAGCAGTGATGCTAGACCTGAGTATTATTACAACTGCAAGGATATTACAAATGCTGTGACACTCGATGCAGGTGGCAATGTACCCCATGATGCAGCAGGAGATATCATATACTCCGATCCATCAAAGGTAGTGGATTTTAAGTTTTCAAGTCAGGAAATCAAATACACAGTGGCAAACAGCACCGATATCACTGTCAATACACAGGCGAAGGACGTCATGGATACAGGCATCAAGCGTGATGTGGATGAGTTGATTGATGTAGTTCAGAATGCTGTCAATGCTCACGACAAGGTCTCACAGATAAAGAATATGATGCAGCAACAGCAGTACTCTGACAAGGATTCACAGGCAAAGCTTAAGACATATTTAGAGGCTGCAGAGCAGGAGGCTGACTATGCCGACAACAATTTGCAAAAGACCTACAGCCAGTACATCACACGCTTTGATGATCATTTGAATAAGGTAAATCTGGCACTCACCAATTCGGGAAGCACAAAGAGCCGCCTCACTCTCATCAAGAACAGAGTTGAGGAGCAGCAGACGACCATAGAGGAGCTTAAATCGACAAATGAGGATAGGGATATTTCTGATATAATCATTGATTTTTACGCTATGTACAATGCATATCAGTCCAGTCTGACAGCGGCATCAAAGGCAAACTCACAGACATTGCTTGATTATCTGTAAGGATTTTAAAAACGGTACACAGCTACCGGATTATATAACGCTCGCGGAGCGGGCGAAAAGGAGGAAGCCATGAGGGCAAAAACGAGAATATTTGGGGAAATTGACATCCCACAGGACAAAATCATCACAATGGAGAAAGGGATGATAGGCTTTTCGGAGCTGAAAAACTACACTCTGATATACAATTCGGAGAAGGAGAATGATAAGAAGTCTATCATGTGGCTTCAATCGATGGATGATGGAGACATTGCATTTCCTGTCATGACACCGGATATCATCATGCCGGACTACAAGCCGACGGTCAACGAGGAGCTTCTTGCGCCTCTTGGAGATCTGAATGAGGAGAATATGTATGTGATCGTCACTGTAAATGTGCCTAGCGACATCACAAAGATTGCCTGCAATTTAAAGGCTCCTATTGTTGTCAATACCGACAGCAACAAAGCAGCACAGCTTATAGTTGAGGATGACTACAAGGTGCACTTCCCGATTTATGACATTATAAAAGGGAAAAAAGAAAGGGCGGGTGAATAGTATGCTGGCTCTTACAAGAAAAAAGGGTGAATCTCTGGTGATTAATAATGACATCGAGATTACTATTCTGGAAATCAGAGGCGACCAGATTAAGCTCGGTGTAAGTGCACCGAAGGAGGTGCCGATTTACCGCAAGGAGGTTTATACGCAGATACAGCAGGAGAACAGGAAATCTGCGGATGCACAGAATGCACAGGCTCTCAAGGAGCTGTTTGGATAGCTTAAGACAGAGAGTTATATGTCGAAAGTTGCGACCGAAACCAATTGAATGAGAGTTCTATCAAGGCTATAATTGAACCAGTACAGCGATATAACTTTTTTCGCAGTGCTGGTTCTTTTCGATGTGCCAAAAGCGTATAGCGAATAAAATATAATTTCAGACAGGAGGACTTCAATTTGGAGAAAGTACGTTACATGATTTCCGATGCGGCAGCTGCTGTGGATGTGGAGACTCATGTGTTGCGTTACTGGGAGGATGAGCTGGGACTTGATGTGCCTAGAAATGAACTTGGTCACAGATACTATACAAGAGACAATATAAAACAGTTTTTGAGGATAAAGGAGCTTAAGGAGAAGGGGTATCAGCTTCGCGCAATCCGTGATATGCTTCATTCGGATGCACCAGGTGAGCCATTAAATCCACCGAATCCTGCGGCTATGGAAAAATCAGTGCAGCCTGTAAATTACACGAATATCACAAATCAGACGGTGAAACAGGAGATGTCAGGGTATAATCCGGCATATCACGATGAACTTCCGGGATACAATCATACATATCGAAGCCGCACGGCAGATGAGCGTATGGATGAGTTTCGCGAGCTGATGAGCAATATCGTGGGGAGAGCCATAGCACTGAACAATGAGGAGCTGAGTCAGCAGATATCCACTGAGGTGCAGGAGCGGATATTAAAGGAAATGAACTATCTGATGCGCGAACAGGATATTGCGCAGGAGGAGAGATATAAAAAGCTGGATGCTGCCATACGCGGAAATCTGCGCAGAAAGGGGCTTTTTTCCAGGAAAAGGAACGCGGACATGCCTGCAGATGCAAAAATAAGCGCTGCAGACACCAAGGGAAAGAAGGGGCGCGACAAGACGCATACGCATGAGCTTAATCCGGTGAGACTGTAAAGCGTGCATGACAACGCTTACACTATAAAAATAATTACTGCAAAAACGCTTACAGCATAAAAATGATTACAATACAAAGACGATTACAACACAAAAAAAGACGACCCATAACAGGTCGTCTTTATTTCTTACAGTATGCTAAAAATTAGCCCTGGCTGATTGCTCCAGTTGGGCAAACACCAGCACATGTACCACAATCGAGACAAGAATCTGCATCGATTACGTACTGTGAATCACCAGCAGAGATAGCTCCTACTGGGCACTCACCAGCACATGTACCACAGCTAACGCATGAATCAGAAATTACGTATGCCATAATGAAATCCTCCTTATAAAATAATGATCATTATTCGCCGTTATTGGCTTATCTGCATTGTAGTACAAAACACAGAATAATGCAATGCCAAATAAAATTGTACTTACTTTTACACAATCTTATATAAAAATTACCAAATATTGAGTAAAACTTGAAATGCTATTGTTACTATTGTATAATAAATAGAAAACAATTCAGAACCTCCGGGAACAAAAGCTGATACGTCATGTTTACATGTAAGCAGCAGATTTTCCTGCTCTCGAGGTGGCTCTGAAGTGTTACAATAAAAACACATGATTATTTAGAAAAACTGGTGTTTGCACATGGTATATTACTGTAGTATGTGCGGTGAGGATATAAAATGGAAACAAAAATTATAAAAATAGATCAGGACAATTTAGACCATAAGCTCATGCAGGAGGCAGGTGATTTGATTGCAGCCGGTGAGCTTGTAGCGTTTCCGACAGAGACAGTGTATGGGCTTGGCGGTGATGCTTTAGATCCGGAGGCATCAAAGAAGATATACAGTGCAAAGGGGCGTCCGTCGGACAATCCGCTTATCGTACATATATCAGATTTTTCGGATTTGGAGCGCATCGCAAAGACAGTGCCGGAGGATGCAAGGAAGCTTTCGGATGCTTTCTGGCCGGGACCTCTTACCATGATAGTGGAGAAGGGCGATGCAGTGCCTTATGCCACAACAGGCGGCATGGACACAGTGGCTGTGCGTATGCCGAATCATCCTATAGCACTAGATCTCATAAGAAGAAGCGGCTGTCTTATCGCGGCGCCAAGCGCCAATACATCCGGCAGACCGAGCCCAACAGAGGCTGCACATGTGGCTGAGGATCTAAGCGGCAAAATAGCCATGATTATAGACGGAGGACCGGTTGGCATAGGAATAGAGTCCACCATCATTGACCTGACAGAGGATACACCTATGGTGCTGCGCCCGGGCTATATCACACCACAGATGCTTTCAAAGGTATTAGGCAAGGAGGTCGTCATCGATCCGGGAATCATAGCGGCAGATGATACTAGAAAGCCAAAGGCACCCGGCATGAAGTACAAGCACTATGCGCCAAAGGCTGACATGGTTATCGTGGACGGTACCAGAAAGCATGTGATTGCAAAGATAAATGAGCTTGTGGCTTCGCACAGGGATGATGGCAAAAAGATAGCAGTCATTGCGACAGAGGAGACAAAGCAGTTTTACGATGCAGATGTTGTCCTGTCGATGGGAAGCAGGGCGGATGAGGATTCGATAGCGCATGAGCTATACCGTATATTAAGGGACTGTGACGAGCTCGATGTGGACGTGATTTTCTCGGAGAGCTTCTCCACACCGCGTATAGGACAGGCCATCATGAACCGTATGCTAAAGGCGGCAGGCCATCAGGTGATAGACACACATGTGAAGTATGACAAAATCATTTTTGTCGCACAGACCGGCACATGCAGGGAGCAGATGGCAAAGGGCATCATGAACGACTTTGTACTCAAGGTGCCGATGGAGATTGAGGCGAGAGGACTTGTTGTCCAGTTTCCGGAGCCGGTCAATCAGAAGGCAGAGGCAGTGCTCATAAGCAATGGCATTTCCACGGAGGGCATGGTGTCAACGCAGCTTGAGGAATCTGATATCACTGAGACCACTATGGTATTTACCATGGAGTCATCACAGCGCGAGCGCATTATAGAAAGCTTTGCCGATATCGACCCGGAGCAGGTTTTTGTGCTTTCACAGTATGTGGGCGATGAGCTTGAGATACTGGATCCTTATGGCGGCACACTTCAAAGCTACGGACTGTGCTATGAAAGCCTCAGGGCTACGCTTAAGAAGCTGGTAAAGCGCTTAAATGCAAATACATAAAAGACAAACAAATATAACACAATATAAGACAAAGGAGAACAAATATTATGGGTAAGGTAGTAGTTATGGATCATCCGCTGATTCAGCACAAGATTGGAATTATGAGAAGAACCGACACAGGTTCAAAGGATTTCAGAACACTCGTCAGCGAGGTTGCGATGCTTGAGTGCTACGAGGCAACAAGAGATCTGGAGCTTACAGATGTGGAGATTGAGACTCCTATCTGTAAGGCCACTGTAAAGGAATTAAAGGGCAAAAAGCTTGCAGTTGTTCCTATCTTAAGAGCCGGACTTGGTATGGTGGAGGGCATGCTTGAGCTCATCCCTGCCGCAAAGGTTGGACACATCGGCATGTATCGTGACCCGGAGACAGCAGAGCCTATCGAGTACTATTGCAAGCTTCCGGCAGACTGCGCAAACAGAGAGGTATTTGTGGTAGATCCGATGCTCGCAACAGGTGGTTCAGCAGTTGCAGCGCTTGATATGCTCAAAAAGCGCGGTGTGAAAAACATCCACTTTATGTGCATAATTGCAGCTCCTGAGGGAGTAAAGAGACTCACAGAGGCACATCCTGATGTGGATGTATATATAGGAGCGCTCGATGATCATCTCAATGAGCACAAATATATTGTGCCGGGACTCGGAGATGCAGGAGACAGAATTTTCGGAACCAAGTAATAATAATGATGATAATAGCTGCAGGTTGCTCTGAGGTGTAAACAGTGATATAAAACAGTAAAGTAACAGACAGTGTGATAGACCATATTGAATGGAGGTGTATATATGGGAGCTTCGGAAAAGAGAAAGGATTATATCTCATGGGATGAGTATTTTATGGGCATAGCGATGCTTTCAGGTATGCGCTCGAAGGATCCGAATACCCAGGTGGGTGCGTGCATAGTGGACCCGGAGCACAAGATACTCTCCATGGGCTATAACGGCTTTCCTCTTGGCTGCTCAGATGATGAGTTCACCTGGGCCAGAGAGGGAGAGGATAACAAGTATTTCTATTCTACACACAGCGAGCTCAATGCCATCTTAAACTACAGGGGCGGAAGCCTTGAGGGAGCGACCATATATGTCACCCTGTTTCCGTGCAATGAGTGCGCTAAGGCAATCATACAGTCTGGCATCAGGGAAGTAGTCTACGACTGTGACAAATACGAGGGCACGGCTAGCGTGACAGCTTCAAAGAGGATGCTTAAGGCAGCGGGGGTTACAATTCGCAGGTATGAGCACACTGACCGTGAGGTGACGCTTGTGCTGTAATCGCCGGAAATAGTGATAATACTGCAATTGTTGTGTCAAATTGACGTGATTTGACATGAAACACATGTATTTTTTATGCATTTTACACATAAAAATGTAGACAAAAGCAATAAAAATGATATAATAATTTGTATATGAAAAGAGATAATAAGAAAGAGGTAATGAATGCACTTATCATGGTTTTCCAGTTTGGAATCAACATGATTGTGCCGATATTTCTCTGCACACTGGCCGGTGTGTGGATTGGGAAAAAGACCGGAGCGGACTGGGTAACTGTTCCATTGTTTTTCCTTGGAGCATTTGCGGGGGCAAACAATATATACCGCATGGTTCAAAAATTCCTGAAGCCGGAGGATGATGGCAGAGCCGTCAGACAGACACTGGGCAGGCAGAGTACTACGGAAACAGAGATATCAGACAGTATTAGCAGGGTAGAGAAGGATGTTAAAAAGAATAAATGACGCATTGCCGGGACTTGTATTTGGGATAGTTTTTTACGGGATTGTTGTGCAGCTTATTGGGGTATGGTTTGTCACAGACAAAATTTCATATTCTATCGGCTTATGGTATGGGATAGCGATAGCTGTTGGTATAGCTGTCAATATCGCCACAGTCATATATGACGCGACCGCCATATATGGACAAAAGGATGCCAATCGCAGGATCGTAGCAAAATCACTTTTAAGGTATATTGTTGTTGCGGTCCTGTTATTTATATTGGGACTATTTGATTTTGGAAATCTGATAATGGCCTTTGTCGGTATGCTGGGACTCAAGATTTCAGCGTATTTACAGCCTTTATTTATGAAGGTGACAGACAGATTTTCCGGGAGAAGTGATGCATCTTCCGCCGGCGAAATGGAGACAGAGTAGCAAAACCGCAGGTAAACTTAATAAGGAGGAGGTGATAATGTGAATCAGGCGATTTTACTGGAAAGTAACGCAGACAATATCGACTTTATGATCCATGGTATTTTTTCGATAAAGGTATTCGGTCAGGAGGTCTGGATTACCACATCGCATGCCTGTATCCTCATAGTGATGGCTATTATGGTCATATTCGCTATAGTGGCAAACAGGAAGCTTAAAAAAGCAAAGGAAGTACCGGACGGCTTTCAGAATATCATCGAGCTCATCGTAGAGATGCTCGACAAGATGGTTGAGGGAACCATGGGTAAGTGGGCTCCGAGGTTTGTAAACTACATCAGCACGATTTTTATATTTATACTGATGAGTAATATCTCAGGCTTGTTTGGTTTAAGACCACCGACAGCCGACTACGGAACCACACTGGCGCTTGCACTTATTACATTTTTCATGATCAGATTCAATAAGGCTAAGCATCAAAGCGCAAAGGATATCTGGACCGGTATGTGTTCACCACTGCCGCCGTGGCTGCCTATATGGGCGCCAATCAACATTATCAGTGAGATTGCAATTCCTATCTCATTATCATTGCGTTTGTTCGCCAATGTGTTGTCAGGAACTGTTATCATGGCGCTGGTATATGGTCTGCTAAGGTTTATAGCCATAGCGTGGCCGTCAGTATTGCATGTATACTTTGATTTGTTCTCAGGAGCAATTCAGACATATGTATTCTGTATGCTGACAATGACATACGTTACACAGGCATGTGAGACGGATGAGTAAAACTATAAGATGTATTTTTAGGAGGATTCAATTATGGATATCAATGGACAGGATTTAATCAGAGCATGCTCAGCAATCGGTGCAGGTTTGGCGGTTATCGCCGGAATCGGACCTGGTGTTGGACAGGGTATCGCAGCAGGACATGGTGCAGCAGCCGTAGGACGTAACCCGGGAGCAAGAGGACAGATTATGTCAACCATGCTTTTAGGACAGGCGGTTGCAGAGACAACAGGTCTTTATGGTCTCGTTGTTGCATTACTTTTACTTTTCGTTCATCCGCTCGGATAGTATATTACGGTTTGCCGCAGAGGATTACCGTGCGGCGATACAGCCAACGGAAAGGAGAGTAAAAGTTGTTAGCACAGGGATATACATTTTTGTTTAATCTGGATGCGCAGTTGCTCTTTGATACAGTACTTTTGGCAGTTGCAGTATTTTTCCTTTTCATGCTGATGTCGTATCTGCTTTTCAACCCTGCAAGGAAGCTGTTAAAGGACAGGCAGGACAGGATAGAAAGCGATATAAACACAGCTGTTGCCGACAAGGAAAGTGCCGCAGCACTAAAGGCAGAGTACGAGGGAAAGCTTAAGGATATTGATAAAGAGGCCGAAGCTATTCTCACAGAGGCGAGACAGAAGGCGCTTAAAAACCAGAACAAGATTGTGGATGATGCAAAGGAAGAGGCTTCACGCATCATAAAGAGAGCCAGAGAAGAGGCAGAGCTTGAGAAGAAGCATGCCATGGATGATATGAAGCAGGAGATGATACAGATAGCATCGCTTATGGCACAAAAGGCTGTCGCAGCTTCGATCACCACAGACATTCAGGATACACTCGTTGAAGAGACACTTAAGGAAATGGGAGAATCAACATGGCTAAGCTAGTATCTAAGGTATACGGTGATGCATTGTTTGAGGCTGCCCTTGAGGACAACAGGCTATCCGGCCTGTCTGACGAGGTAACAGCAGTAAAGGAAATCATTGCTGCAAATGATGACCTCTCAAAGCTGATGGATCATCCGCAGATTGATAAAGAAGAAAAGGTCAGAATCATCGAAGAAATATTTGGGGGAAGAGTTTCAGCGGAGCTGGTAGGGCTTATGAGGATGATTATAGAAAAGAATCACTACAAAGAGCTTACCTTAGTCTTCGACTACTTTCTTGACAGAGTCAAGGAGTACCAAAATATCGGAACAGCATACATCACATCTGCATTTGAGCTGTCAAAGGAGCAGAAGCTTGCTGTGGAGAAACGACTTCTTGACACGACAAAATACGTAAAATTTGAGATGCATTTTGAGGTGGATACCGCGCTCATAGGCGGTATGAAAATCAGAATCGGGGACAGAGTGGTGGATTCATCTGTCAGCAGCAGATTAGAAAGACTCACCCGCGATTTGACAAAAATACAATTGAAAGTAGGTGAATGCGCTCCATGAATCTAAAGCCGGAAGAAATCAGCTCAGTAATAAAGGAGCAGATTAAAAGATACGCTTCCCAGCTCGAAGTCGCTGATGTAGGAACAGTCATTCAGGTGGCAGACGGAATCGCACGTATTCATGGTCTTGAGAATGCGATGCAGGGAGAGCTTTTGGAATTTCCAGGGGAAGTATATGGAATGGTATTAAACCTCGAGGAGGACAATGTCGGTGCTGTTTTACTTGGACAGCAGCGCAATATCAACGAGGGAGATACAGTTAAGACCACAGGACGAGTGGTAGAGGTGCCGGTAGGCGATGCGATGCTCGGCCGAGTAGTAAATGCGCTCGGACAGCCAATCGACGGAAAGGGACCTATCCAGTCGGACAAATATCGTCAGATAGAGAGAGTAGCATCGGGAGTTATCTCGAGAAAGTCAGTAGATACACCGCTTCAGACCGGTATAAAGGCTATTGACTCAATGGTTCCTATCGGACGAGGACAAAGAGAGCTTATTATCGGAGACAGACAGACCGGAAAGACGGCTATCGCGATAGATACCATAATCAACCAGAAGGGACAGGGTGTGAAATGTATCTATGTAGCCATCGGTCAGAAGGCTTCTACGGTTGCATCCATAGTAAATGAGCTCGAGGAGTTCGGAGCCATGAGCTACACGACAGTAGTGGCTGCGACAGCATCAGAGCTTGCACCGTTACAGTATATCGCACCATACTCAGGCTGCGCTATAGGTGAGGAATGGATGGAAAACGGACAGGATGTGCTCATAGTTTACGATGATCTGAGTAAGCATGCAGCAGCATACCGTACACTTTCACTCCTTTTAAAGAGAGCGCCCGGACGAGAGGCTTATCCGGGAGATGTTTTCTATCTCCATTCAAGGCTTCTGGAGAGAGCAGCGAGACTGTCAGACAAGCTGGGTGGAGGCTCACTCACAGCCCTTCCTATCATTGAGACACAGGCGGGTGATGTATCGGCATATATCCCGACCAATGTTATTTCAATCACAGACGGTCAGATATATCTCGAGACAGAGATGTTCAACGCGGGCTTCAGACCTGCCATAAATGCCGGACTTTCAGTTTCACGAGTTGGAGGCTCGGCACAGATAAAGGCAATGAAAAAGATTGCAGCACCTATCCGAGTAGAGCTGGCTCAGTACAGAGAGCTTGCAGCATTCTCACAGTTTGGCTCAGAGCTTGATGCAAGCACAGCAGAGCAGCTCGCACAGGGAGCACGAATCAAGGAGATTTTAAAGCAGCCGCAGTACAAGCCGATGCCTGTAGAGAAGCAGGTTATCATAATATACGCTGCGACAAAGAAGTATCTTATCGATATCAAAATCGAGGATATTTTAAGATTCGAGGCAGAGCTGTTTGATTTCATTGATACCAGATATCCTGAGATTCCTGAAGCAATCAGGGAGAAAAAGGTGATGGATGATGATACGGAGCAGGCACTTATAAAGGCAATCGAGGAATGCAAAAAGCAGTTCCGTTAGACGGTTGGATATTAGTAGAAGGCAGGTGGTAAAATGGCTTCGATGCGAGACATAAAGCGCAGAAAAAGCAGTATTACAAGTACTCAGCAGATCACAAAGGCCATGAAGCTCGTTTCTACCGTCAAGCTGCAAAAGGCGAGAGCACATGCGGAGGCAACAGATCCGTATTTCAACTATATGTACAGGACAGTAAGCTCGATGCTTGCAAAGAGCGGCAATCTGGAGCACCCATACTTAAAGGCCGGTGATTCGCCAAGGAAGGCGGTAGTCGTTTTGACATCAAACCGCGGACTGGCAGGCGGATACAACAGCAATATAGTAAAGCTCATCACACACGGAGACTTCAAAAAAGAAGAACTCGACATATATGCTGTGGGAGCAAAGGGTGAGGAGTTGCTTACGTCAAAGGGCTATCATATAGTAGAGAGTGCATCGGAGATGATGGAGGACCCGACCTACGAGGATGCGGCAGCACTTTGCAAAAGAGTGTTAAAGGCATTTACAGACGGTCAGGTGGGGGAGATTTATCTCGCATATACCCATTTCAAAAACACAGTTACACAGGAGGCGAAGCTCATAAAGCTTTTGCCGGTGGAGCTGGATGAGAGCGGGGCAGATGAGAAAGAGGACTCCAATATTCTCATGAATTTTGAACCGAATCCGGAGGAGGCTTTGGAGCTTATTATACCAAAATATGTGACAAGCCTGTTTTACGGAGCACTGGTGGAGTCATTTGCCAGTGAAAACGGAGCCAGAATGCAGGCGATGGATTCTGCTACGAGCAATGCAGAGGATATGATCAGTGATCTGACATTGAAATATAACAGAGCGCGTCAGGGCTCAATCACGCAGGAGCTTACTGAGATAATTGCAGGAGCTAATGCGATAGAGTGATACATGCATATTCGGTCATGGGAAGGCAGGTATGTCTGTGAATGGCCAAGAAGGCGAGTGTATCATATGAATTAAAAAAGAAGGAGAAACTATAAATGGCAGATAAAAATGTAGGTAAAATCATACAGGTTATCAGTGCCGTTCTGGATATCAAGTTTTCAGAGGGTAATCTGCCTGAGATAAACGATGCAGTCGAGGTACCGCTGAAAAACGGCGGAAAGCTGGTCGTTGAGGTTGCACAGCATCTGGGCGACGATACAGTCAGATGTATCGCCATGGGACCTACTGATGGTCTCGTCCGCGGCATGGACGCTATCGCAACAGGAGCACCTATTTCTGTGCCGGTGGGGGAGAATACACTTGGAAGAATGTTCAATGTGCTCGGAGAGCCTATCGACGAGGTTGAGCCTCCACAGACAGAGGAGAAATGGGCAATCCACAGACCTGCGCCTAGCTTTGAGGAGCAGGCTACATCGCAGGAGATGCTTGAGACAGGAATAAAGGTTGTAGATTTGCTCTGCCCATACCAGAAGGGTGGAAAAATCGGACTCTTCGGAGGTGCCGGAGTAGGAAAGACGGTGCTCATCCAGGAGCTTATTCACAACATCGCTACACAGCATGGTGGATACTCAGTATTTACCGGTGTAGGAGAGCGTACACGAGAGGGAAATGACCTGTACTACGAGATGAAGGAGTCAGGTGTTATCGACAAGACCACCATGGTGTTCGGACAGATGAACGAGCCACCTGGAGCACGTATGAGAGTTGCCCTGGCAGGACTTACAATGGCAGAGTATTTCCGTGACAGAGGCGGCAAGGATGTGCTTCTCTTTGTGGACAATATCTTCCGTTTCACACAGGCAGGTTCAGAGGTATCAGCACTTTTAGGACGTATGCCTTCAGCCGTTGGTTACCAGCCGACACTGCAGACAGAGATGGGAGCTCTTCAGGAGCGTATCACATCAACAAAGAACGGTTCAATCACATCGGTTCAGGCCGTATATGTGCCTGCAGATGACCTTACAGACCCGGCACCGGCGACTACCTTCGCACACCTCGATGCCACGACAGTACTTGAGCGTTCTATCGCAGAGCTTGGTATTTATCCGGCTGTAGACCCGCTGGCATCTACATCGCGTATCCTTGATCCGCGTATCGTGGGACAGGAGCATTTTGAGGTGGCACACGCTGTCCAGGAGATACTCCAGAAGTACAAGGAGCTGCAGGATATCATCGCAATCCTCGGTATGGATGAGCTCTCAGAGGAGGATAAGCTTGTAGTAAGCCGTGCACGTAAGGTGCAGCGTTTCCTGTCACAGCCGTTCTTCGTAGCAGGACAGTTTACAGGACTCGAGGGCAAATATGTGCCTATCGCCGAGACCATCAGAGGCTTTAAGGAGATACTCGAAGGAAAGCATGATGATGTACCGGAGAGCTATTTCTTAAACGTTGGAAGCATAGATGAAGTCCGTGCCAAGATGCAGTAATGTGAGGTGATTTCATGGCAGATAACATTTTTGACATAGAAATAATCACACCGGACAGGGTGTTCTACAAGGGAGAGACAGATTTCCTCGAGTTCAATACCCAAAACGGAGAGATTGGTGTATACAAAAACCATAGACCGCGCACAGGCCGCAAAGGAGCGGGCAGAGCAGCGCCTTTCAAATCACACAGCAGAGATTGATGTGAAGAGAGCAGAGTTTGCACTCAGGAAGGCACTTATCAGAATAGATGTGTCACATCATATATAAAAGAATTAATTTAGGAGCTTAAAAAGTCCCAAGATCCACATATATAATATGCGGATTTTGGGGCTTTTTGTGTACAAAAGTGGATTAAGAAGATAATACAATCATACAGTTGGCTATAATTGGTCAGTTATACTGGAATTTTCGCTAAAAACAGGTGGTTTTTGTAAGTATTTGCTAAATTGGGAAAATTTAATAATTGGTATAGTATCATAAAAATATGTTTGATAATTGGTATAGTATAAACCGCATTTTGTGGATGGATGGTATTTTTAATATATTGACAATTGGGTGTAAACATAATATATTTAGCTTGTTCGAACGAGTAACCAATATACCAGTTATTATTTAGAAATTCAGGGAGGTAATCAATAATGATTAAATTTGATGAGGAAGAGTACAGAGGAAATCTTACAAAGCAGATTGCAGCTATTAATAAAGGATATGAGTATGCAAAAGAGATAACAGCAGATGGATATAGTAATATCTTTTTTGTAGCTGTTGGTGGAACAATGGCAATGATGTTACACTTTGCGGCAATTGCAAAACAAAAAACAAAGATTCCAGTGTATGTTGAGCAGGCAGCAGAGCTTGTTGTTGCAGGAAACACACAGTTAAATAAAGATTCGCTTGTAATTATGGGATCAAAATCAGGAGATACTAAAGAGACTGTAGCAGCCGCAAAATGGTGCAAAGAAAGAGGAATAAGAATTGCATCAATGGTCATTGACAAAGAGTCACCACTTGGTCAGTTGACAGATTATCAACTTCCATTGGTTGTATTTAAAGGGGTTGAGTATGAATATCTTTCAATGTTTGGATTATTCTACGGATTATTAAATTGTAATGGAGATTTTCCAGAGTATGATCAGTTTGTAGAAGCATTAGCAAAACTTCCGGATACATTGGTAGATGCACAGAAGAAATTTGATGAGCCAGCGGATGCTATTGCAAAGAAATATTTTAACGCAGATTATATGATGTGGATTGGCAGTGGAGAGCTTTGGGGAGAGGTATACCTGTTTTCTATGTGTATTCTTGAGGAAATGCAGTGGATCAGAACGAAATCTATAACAAGTCCGGAGTTTTTCCATGGAACACTGGAGCTTGTGGAGAAGGATATGCCGGTATTCTTAGTAAAGAGTGCAGGCGTATACAGAACTCTTGATGAAAGAGCAGAAAAATTCCTTAAGGAGCATACAGACAATCTGATAGTTATTGACGTAATGGACTATATGATACCAGGACTTAAGCCTGAGTTTGCACCATTAGTTGCCCCTATTATAAGTACAGCAGTGCTTAATGGACGTCTTTCAAAACATATAGAGTCTTATACAGGACATGACCTCGATATGCGTCGCTATTATAGACAGTTTGAGTACTAAGATATAGAGATGATAGAAGCTGTATTATTTGATATGGATGGCATTCTAATTGATTCTGAGAGAGAGTATGATAAGGCCATGAGAGAGGCAATTACGAGATATGGACATATAATAACGGACGAGTTTTTGCTCAGAGTAAGAGGAATTCCTGTAGAAGCATTTAAAAAAAGTCTGAAACTGGAGTTCGGAAGAGATTTTCCTGTTGAGAAATTCAGAAATGATTTTAAGTCCATAGTGTGGCAAAATATCAGACAATATGGTATGCCTGTAAAGAATGGTGTATACCAGCTAATACAATATCTAGAGGTAAATAATATAAGATATGCAGTTGCAACAAGCAATGACAGGGCAATGGCACTAGAATTATTAGAAGCAGCAGACCTGAGGGGAGTATTTGAGTACATGGTATGTGGTGATGAAGTGGAACATGGTAAGCCATTTCCGGATATATATCAGAAAGCTGCGGATATGCTGGGTGTGAATATAAAACACACATTGGTGATTGAAGATTCATATAATGGGATCAGAGCCGGTCATGCTGCAGGCGCAAACGTTATCATGGTGCCTGATTTAGTGCAGCCAACAGATGAGATAAGGCAAATGACAGATTATGTAGTAAGTGATCTGGGTAAAGTAATTTCATGTATCAGTAATTTTTGAAACTGGCATTGATACAACATCGGTCAATTCGACGCAGACTTTGACAGTATTCAATTACATTGTTATTTGAATCTTTAGATATTATGCTGAAATTCAACAATGGAGAATTGGTTTCGATTCCAAGTAAAACAGCATTATCAATGTCGCATATATTCATAGAAACTTTATAGCTATGATGAGTTGGAATAATGTTATAGTCGTTTTTCATTAAAGCATATAATGACTGCGTTTCATTTTCCTTAAATTTCCTTAACAATTCAGGAAACATAGCCTCAGAAAGATGAGTAGTTTCTATCATTGCCGGTTTCTGATTTATAAACCGCAATCGTTTAATAATATAAATTGGTGAGTACGGGGATAATCCAAGTATTTTGCTTATATAATCGGTGGCAAGAGTCTGGTAGCAATATATTAATTTATTGGAACGCTTGAAGCCGTTTGCTTCACAATAGGCATCCAGTGAAAATCCCATACCAATACTTGTTCTTAGTTTTGGGGGTGCCACATATGTGCCACTCCCAACTATAGAATAAAGAATATGTTCATTTTCCAATCGCTTTAGAGCCTCACGGCAAGTGGTCCTGTTAATGCCAAGCTCTTCTGCCATGGCACGTTCAGATGGAATACGGTCATGAGGATTAAGATTATGCATGGATATATAATTTTCGATAGCCTCAGCAGCGTCATCGGCTTTTGCGTGAAGATAATGATTCATAAGATACTCCTAATCAAAAACAAATTTAAATTTATCAGCTAAAGAATATGATAATGTATATTCGACAACGCGATTGTGTATATCGTACACAGTATTGACTCTTTTAAATGAGGCGGAACCATCGGGCTGTTGAAGAATATCAGATTGCGGTTTAAATATTTTGACCAAATCTATAGTTTGAACCGTATGATCAACAATTATATTGTTATCATTAAAACAGTCATATAAAGATTCTTTGGCAAAATTATAGCTTTGCGCATTAGGAACATAGGCAAATGGTAAAAAAGTATATTCGACAGAATAAGGTATTTTATTACCTAATCTTTGACGATATACGAAAAAAAGTTGATCAGATTCAGAAATATTAAATATATTTGAATATTTGTACCCGGCATTCCTTATTCCAGATGTTATAATTCTGGTTGAAGGTTTGAGATGATGGTCTTTTAAGTATTTTCTTGTAGAGGTTACAGAATTGGTAGCATGAAGCTTAGGCATGGATACATAAGTACCTTTACCTTGAATCTTGTATAGCAGACCATCGTGTACAAGCTGCTCAATAGCATTACGGACAGTGGTTCGGCTTACAAAGTATTTTTCAGCCAGTGTACGTTCAGACGGCAGGGCTGAACCGAAAGAATATAAATTGTTCTCAATGTCACCTTTAAGGGTGTCATAAATATACTTTGATGAATGACTATCCATATAATTCTCCTTAAATAATTGTAAAGCTATGTTATAATTATAAAATGGATAATAAAGTAAATCAATAAATAAAATAAATATAATAAATATAAAAGAGGAGGTGGACAGATGGTTAAAATTATGTTAGCGTCACACGGAAATCTGGCAGCAGGAATGCTTTCGTCAGCAGAAATGGTTTTTGGAAAGCAGGATAATGTCAGTGTTATATGTGCATATGTAGACGGAGAAGATGATGTATCGACAAGAATAAAAGGTTTCATTGATAGCATTGCACCGGATGACAGCTGGATCATTTTTACAGATTTATTTGGTGGAAGTGTGAATAATGAGTTTATGAAGTATATTTCTAATCCGCAAATAAGGCTTATTGCTGGAATGAATCTGGCACTTGTTATAACAGCAATGTCTATATCAGAAATGAAAAATAATGCTGCTGAGGTTGAGGAAGAACTTTTGGGTATAGCAGACAGTGTAATAAATTTTTGCAGTAGGACAGGTATTGATTCGTTAGAAGATGACGAATTTTAAAGAAAGGGGTATATAGGATGATAGTAAATGTCAGAGTAGACCATCGTTTACTACATGGACAGGTTGCAATGGCCTGGAATCAGGTATTAGGAAGTGATTGCATTTTAATAGCCAATGATAGTGTGCCAAACGATGAAATCAGAAAAGCTGGAATAAAACTTGCAAAACCAGCGAATACAAAGCTTGTTATAAAGAATATGGATGCTTCTGTAGAAGCTCTTGTGTCAGGTGTAACAGATAAATATAAGTTATTTATTGTTGTAGAGAGCATTGCTGATGTATACAAACTGTGCAAGGAAACAGGAATGATTGATAAGATCACGCTTGGTGGTGTTAAATCAAGAGAGGGGACAAGGCAGATATCAAAAGCAGTATTTACAACACCAAAAGAGGAAGAACTCTTAAAGGAGTTGATTACTGATGGAGTTACTGTGGAGATAAGGCAGGTTCCAAGTGATTCAGTTATTTATGCAAAGGATGTATTGTAGGAGGAACTGATATGATATTAAAGGCTATATTATTGGGATTAGTTGCCATGTTAGGACATACTAATTTCCTGTTTGGAACAAACCTATTAGACCGACCATTAATAATGTGTACATTAACTGGGCTGGTTATGGGCGATTTAAAAAGTGGAATTATTATTGGGGCAATGATGGAGCTTGCATTTATAGGTGCATTTTCTGTAGGGGCATCACTTCCACCGGATATGATTTCTGGAGGTGTGCTTGGAGCTGCTTTGACACTTGCAGCAGGAAATGATCCTGAGGTTGCACTTACAATTGGCGTACCTATTGCTTCATTAGCACTTTTGATGAAAAATGCATGTAAAATATTTATTTTGCCGATTTTTGTACACAAGGCAGATGATTATGCTGTTAAAGGAAATAGTAAAGGTGTTGCAAGAATGCACATGCTAGGAGGATTCCTATATTTGAATCTTCCGTATGGAATATTTGTATTTTTAGCATTCTTATTAGGAAATACAGTTATTCAGAGTGTGTTGGATGCTATTCCACAATTTGTAAAATCAGGACTTACAATTGCAACTGGCTTGATGCCGGCTCTCGGATTTGCAGTTCTTGCAAGCATGATAATAAATAAAAAGAATTGGTATTTCTTATTATTGGGATTTCTCATTTCTGCATACATGGGAATGTCAGTAACAGGAGTTGCACTTTTTGCAACAGTTATAGCTCTTATAATAGTAAATATGCAGAATAATCAGGTTATAACAGCTACAGAAATGGGAGGTGATGAAGATGACGACTTCTAAATTAATTACAAAGAGAGATCTTAGAAAAGTATTCTTCAGATCTTTTCCAATGGAGTGGACATGGAATTATGAAAAACAGCAAAATCTAGGTTATACGTATGCTTTGATTCCGATTATTGAGAAACTGTATAAGGACAAACCGGAGGAAAAAGCAGCAGCATTACAGAGACACTTGGAATTTTTTAATACAACTCCACATATGGTAACATTAATTCTTGGAATTAGTACAGCTATGGAAGAAGAAAATGCGCTCGATGAGAATTTTGACACATCATCCATCAATAGTGTAAAAGCAGGATTAATGGGACCGCTTGCAGGTATAGGTGATTCTTTTATGTGGGGAACACTTCGAATAATTGCAACTGGAATAGGAACATCACTTGCTATGAACGGGAATATTCTGGGACCAATTTTATTCTTCCTATTGTTTAATATACCACATGTAATTCTGAGATACATATGTATGATGGGCGGATATAAGTTTGGAGCTGGATTTTTATCAAAAATTGCAGCGGGTGGACTAATGGAAAAGCTTACGTATGCTGCATCAATATTGGGACTTATGTCAATTGGTTCTATGATAGCAACTATGGTTACGGTGAATATTCCATTAAAGTATACAAACGGAGATACAAGTGTTGTTATAGCTGATGTAATAAATGGAATTGTTCCGTGTCTGTTACCATTATTATTTACAGGATTTATATACTGGCTGGTTACCAAAAAGAAGATGAAGACAACCTGGGCATTGATACTTATATTTATTATAGGTATTTTGGGAAGTCTTACCGGAATACTGGGGGTATAAGTCAATATTTGTTACTACTCAATTTATACCCACTGGATAATTCAGTGGGTATATTTTATAGAAAGGATTTTGAAATATGGCTAAAACTATGTTTGATTATATCAACTCTTCAACAGAATTAATTGAGGAAAATCTAAAAAAACGAATAGCATTGACAGAAACCATGGTTAATGAATATATCAAAGGACCATATCATAATATTACTATAGTTGCATCCGGATCTTCGAATAATGCTGCTCAGTGTGCAAGACTATATATGGAAAAAGTGTTGAAATGCAAAGTTACAGTTATATCACCATTTGAATTTATTCACGCAGAGCATAGCGTTGCGTCAGATGAAATGGTTATAGCTGTTTCTCAGAGTGGATATAGTGTAAATACTATGGAAGCACTTAAGTTTATAAATGATAAACTGAATAGAAAGGCAATTGTACTAACAGGTGACTTGAATAGTGATATAGTATCGGTTGCAGACATGGCAGTTGATTTTGGCGTTGGTGAGGAAACGGTAGGATATGTAACAAAAGGTGTAATTGCATTGTCACTTTATCTTATGCTATTTGCTTTGGAAGCCGCTAAAATGTGTAAAATAATAGGCCGGAATGAATATGACACTTGGGTAAGAGAATTTGAAAAAGTAAGCGGTGCGCATGAAAAAATGATAGTTGCGACAAAGAAATTTTATGCTGATAACATTAAAGCATTAACATCGCTTCAAACAGTATATATATGTAGTGTAGGTGCAAATATGGGAACTGCTATGGAGGGAGCACTTAAAGTAGGTGAAACTATTCAGGTTCCGGGCATAGCATATGAATTAGAAGAATATATACATGGACCTAATCTTCAGCTTACACCAAATTATACAGTGTTTTTTATTGATGGAGGTCTTGCTTCGGATAGAACACAAGAGATATTTGAGGCTACAGGCGTTATAACGGATAAAACCTATATGCTTACAAATAAAAAAGGACTTGAAGGGAAAAATATAATAAATCCCGACTTTGAAATAAACGAGCTTATTACACCTCTTGCTTTTTTACCATTTTTTCAAATATTAAGTTACCAAATAACAGAGGATACTCATAAATGGAAAAAACATCCATTAATGGATGAGATGAAACGGCTAGCAGGAGCTAAAACTTTAAATTATGAAAGTAGTCCTTTAAGAAAGGATATGCCACAGTAAAAATATAGTTATGGAATAGCGTAATGATGATATTGTAAATACCATTGTTATGCTATTTTTATATTGAGTATAATATTTGTTTTAATAGCAAGATATTCTATGGAAAATTCCGGTAAAATATGCTTTAATAGAAGATATATAGCAGTAAATAACAATTGCAAGAGGAAAAGAAAATGTCTAGAAGAAAGAGGCAGAAAACCGGAATGATAAATAATGAAAAGGAAAATAACAGCATGACGCAGGAGCCTCAAACCCCGCAGCAGACAGTAGACGAGCAGCAGATGGTTATACCGCAGGAGAGCGAGCGCATCCAGCGTGCCGAGTGGATTCACGAGCAGGTGAAGCTTCAGCGTGAGGCAGAGGATGAGGCCTGGGAGAAGATCATGGAGGAGCAGAAGCTGCTTACAGAGCGCAGACGCTCCATAGATGCTGATATAAACAGCAACAGGGAGCTGAAGCGATACCATGAGGACTGCATGGAGGATATCACAGACCAGGTATATTCACTGCATGGCATATCGGTAGACAAGCTGGAGGGCATAAAAGAGTACAGGAATGCCCTGTTTCGCGGCGAAGCATTCATCGTGTTTTGCATATCTGTGATAATGGCTGCGATTGTGGCATATGCTTACGGACCGACCTCACAGCTGTGCCTGTATATACTCATGTGTGTAGGCGCGGAGGGAGCATTGTTGTCCCAAAAGCGAAAGAATATACTGTTTTTCATACCGCTTATACTGATAGCGGCGGAGATGATTGGCTATAAGCTGTATCCGCAGTATCTGGAGTATGTCACGATGGTGGGAGAGGCACTGGCACTGCTTCTTATGATGATAGGCACTGTGGGATACTTTGTGCACAATCCATATCGCAAGGACAGAAAGAATATAAAGGCTGCAAAGTCAGACCTCAAGGAACTACATAAGGTAGCCAAAAAGAGCGTAAAGAAAAATAAAAAGAGCCGCATAAAGAGTGAAGCAAAAGAAGCAAAGCTTGCGGCAAAGCAGGCCAAAAGAGAGAAAAAGGCTGCCATAAAGGAGCAAAAACGACAGAACAAGCTCGCAAAGAAACAGGCAAAGTACGAGCTGAAGGAGAAAAAACGACAGCAGAAGAGTGAGCGTGTTGAGCTTAAGCATGAGCTGAAGAAGACTCAGCTCATGGATAAGGTGAGAAGATTTACACCGAAGGAGCAGGAGAGTGAAAGCATCTCTTCGGCAGAGAGTATAGATAACAACATTACAGAAAACAATATCATAGAGAATAACATCATTGATATAGAGCGCAAGGTCAATTAATCATGGATGAGCATTAGGCAGACAGCTGATACTTCTCCATCCAGTAATTAATCTGGATAAAATATGTGATAAGCTGCGGACCTGCCATGAGCTGGCCAAACCACGGACTACCGTATTCTGCCGGTGCCTTTAAAAATTCGCGCGTTTTGTCAGTGTCAATGAGAGTGCGCACAGGGGCGTTAGGGGAGTCTAATATCTCCTCCATTCCCTTTATAAGGAGAGCTTCATATCCGGGATGATAAGTCTTTGGATATGGGCTCTTTTTTCTGTGCAAAAGCTCAGGTGGCAGGACATCTGAAAAAGCATCGCGAAGCAGGGTCTTTTCCACACCGTTTTGATATTTCATATGCCAAGGCACATTAAAGACATACTCAATGATACGATGGTCGGCAAAAGGTACACGGGCCTCAAGCTCGGAGTACATGCTGGTGCGATCCATGCGGTCAAGAAGAGTCTGCATGAACCATTTGATATTGAGATAACCTATTATGCGGCGGCTTTCGTCCTCATCGGCCTCGCCGTAAAGGAGAGGTGCTTTTGATCTGGACTCCTCATATCGAAAAGCCTGATAACCGGATAAATCAAGCTCCAAACCCACATCATCGCGCAAAAGAGCAAGGCGTGGAGCGACATCCGATGACCATGGGAAGCCATATCTTTCCAGCAGCTCTTTGCGGTAAAACCACGGATATCCGCCAAAGATTTCATCAGCACACTCACCTGTAAGAGCTACCTTGTTTTTTCGGCTGACGAGGCTGCAGAAATACAAAAGTGACGAGTCCACATCAGTCATGCCGGGCATATCCTTTGCATCGACTGCGGCAAAGAGCGCCTTGAAGAGAGAGTTCTCATCACACTCGAGATAGGAGTGGGCTGTCTCATACTCATCAAGCATACGATTGACATATGGCAGATCCCTCTCCGGCTGGAAGGTGTTTGCCTTAAAATACCTGTCATTGTCCTTAAAGTCGAAGGAAAAAGTGTTGAGCGTTTTACCGCGTGTGTTCATATAGTTTGCGGCGATGGCGGTCACGATGCTTGAATCGATGCCGCCTGACAGAAAAGTACATACTGGCACATCGGAAACCATCTGCCTTTTTATAGCATCCTCCACCAGAAAACGTGTGTGAGCAACGGTATCCCGATAGCTCTCGGTGTGTTCTCGGCTTGTAAGCTCCCAGTAGGTTTCATCATGCAGCCCATCCCGGGAGTAAATCATGAAGTGTCCCGGCAAAACCTCAAACAAATCCTTAAACAGGGAAAGTCCGCTCGTGTGTGCAGGCCCGATAGCAAGAAGTTCCTGCAAGCCCTGTTTGTCAAGCTCAGGTTTTACTGCAGGGTGAGCAAAGCAGGCCTTTGGCTCGGAGCCAAACACCAGAGAATCTCTTCGGATGGCATAAAAAAGCGGTTTGACACCTACGCGGTCGCGGTATAATAGCAGCCGGCTTTTAGCCGCATCCCATATGGCAAATGCAAAAATACCGTTTAAGCGATTGACAAAATCAGCGCCCCAATGGATGTAGGCATACAGAATAACCTCGGTGTCTGAGGTTGTGGAGCATACAAAGCCGTTTTCGGACAGCTCGGGAATCAGCTCATCAGTGTTGTAAATCTCACCGTTATAGCAGATTGTGTAATCATAGCCATTGTGGGTACGCGTCATTGGCTGGTCGCCGCACAGGATATCACGGATGGCCAGACGGCTGTGTGACAGACCAATATGCTTTTTAAGGAAACGTCCTCTGGCATCGTTGCCGCGGTGGGCGAGCACAGCACGCATCTTCTCAAGACGGAAGTTCCAGTAATCGGTGTTCTCTTCAAAGTCTTCTTTAAAGTTACAGAATCCGGCAATACCACACATAAAAATTCATATCTCCGTAAAAACAGATTTAATTTATATTATGCATACGCCTCGAAGCTGTTAATCCGGTCAGAAAATAAAAAGATGTTTTACCAAGCTGATTATAAAATTTTTATTGACAAGAAAGGCAGAATAGCGTTACTCTTATTACATGAAGTTAGATAACACTAACATATATAAATGACAGGTAACTACAGTAAGCACAATCTTACCAATAATTGTTTTTAAACGTATAACATTATATAAGGTAAATGTAATTTGAAATGTTGAAAGAGAGGATATCATATGTCAGAAGAAGAGAGAAAGTTCTTAGAAATAGTGGATTTGAAAAAGGGCTTTGGAAGCGGCGAGACGCGCCAGGAGGTGCTGCGAGGTATGAATTTTTCTGTGGCAAAGGGTGAATTCTGTGTGCTGCTCGGACCGTCAGGCTCCGGAAAGTCTACACTGCTCAATATCATCGGAGGCATCGACAGCGCCGATTCCGGATATATCAGCATAAATGGTGACAAGCTGAAGGATATGAGCGAGAAAAAGCTCACGCAGTACCGCAGAAAGCATCTGGGATATGTATTTCAGATGTACAACCTGATTGCCAATCTGAATGTAAAGGAAAATATCGAGGTGGGCGCATACCTGTCTGACAACGCACTGGATATCGATGAGCTGCTTCACACGCTGGGGCTTTACGAGCACCGCTACAAGCTTCCAAATCAGCTATCCGGCGGACAGCAGCAGCGTGTGTCAATCGGTCGTGCAATCGTGAAAAACCCTGATATACTGCTTTGCGACGAGCCGACAGGAGCGCTTGATTACAACACCTCAAAGGAGATTTTGAAGCTCATAGAGGATGTCAACAAAAAGTACGGAAACACCATAATCATGGTCACACACAATGAGGCCATCAAAAACATGGCAGACCACGTGATAAAGCTACGAGACGGAGCCGTGCGTCACAACGATATCAATACAAATAAGGTTTCGGCCGAAGAGCTTGAGTGGTAAGGAGAATTTGACCTATGAGCAGGAAAAAGATAAAAAATCCTCTGATAAAGCGTATACCAAAGGAAATTATCGGTGACTGGAAGAAATATCTCGTTGTATTTCTTTTCCTCGTGCTGACAATCGGCTTTGTATCCGGAATGTATGTGGCAAACGACAGTATGCTCACATCTGCGGATGAGGGGGTAAGTAAATACAAGCAGGAGGATGGACATTTTGAGCTTAAGGATAAGGCTGACAGCGAGCTTGTTACGGCTATCGAGTCAGGCGAGGTAAAAACAGCTCCGGACGAAAAAGACAGCGATAGCAGCAAAACTCCTGTCACGCTCTACGAGAATTTCTACCGCAATGAGACTGAGGACTACGATGCAGACGGCAAAAAGGACGGAACCATTCGTGTATATACAAAGACCGGGGATATCAACCTCGCATGTCTCATCGAGGGTTCTTTTCCACAAAATGAGAACGAAATCGCTGTGGACAGAATGCATGCAGACAACGTGGGGATGAAGGTTGGCGACACGATAAAAGTCAGCGGAAAAGAATTCAAGGTATCGGGCCTTATCGCATATGTCAATTACTCCACACTGCATGAAAAGAAGACCGATATGATGTTTGATGCGATAAAGTTTGACGTGGCAATGGTGACAAAGGAGGGCTTTGACCGCCTTAACAAGAGCATTCACTATACATATGCATGGAAATACGAGGATGAGCCGGCTGACGACATAGAGCAGAAGGAAAAATCAGATGACTTTCTGGAGGCGATGGTGTCACAGGTTATGGCAGCGGGCAATGAGGTGGAGGACTACACACCACGCTACTCAAATCCGGCAATAAATTTTGCCACGGACGATATGGGCTCAGACAAGGCCATGGGAGGAGTGCTTTTAGACATTCTTATCGTGATAATCGCATTCATTTTTGCAGTGACCATAAGCAATACGATAGCAAATGAATCATCAGCGATAGGCACGCTTCGCGCGTCGGGCTATACAAAGAGCGAGCTTATTAGGCATTACCTTTCAATGCCTGTCATTGTGACATTTCTGGCAGCAGTAGTAGGAAATATACTGGGCTATACGGTATTCAAGGATGTGGTTGTGGGCATGTATTACAACAGCTACAGCCTGCCGACATATCACACAATCTGGAATCCGGGTGCATTCATAAAAACAACGCTTGCTCCGGTGATTATCATGCTGGTTGTAAATCTTATCGTAATAATTCGCATGATGCAGCACACACCGCTTCAATTTCTGCGTCATGACCTTAAGAAAACAAAGCGCAAAAAAGCAATGCGGCTTCCGCGCTGGAGCTTCATGAGCCGTTTCAGACTGAGAATCATGTTCCAGAATGTGGCAAACTATCTGATACTCTTTGTGGGAATATTTTTCATCATGGTAATGCTCGCGATGGCAGTCGGTATGCCGGATACACTTGATTATTACAAGAAAAATACCGACAGTATGATGTTTGCAAAATACCAGTACGTACTTAAATCCTATGTCGATGCAGATGGAAACGTGCTTGAAACCGACAACAGTGATGCAGAGAAATTTGACATGACATCGCTCTTAAGGAGAACAGATGAGTTTGACGAGGAGGTGTCTGTCTACGGAGTGGAAACAGACAGTGCATACGTAAAGCTTAAGGATATGGATTCGCTTAAGGATAACGAGGTATACATATCAGACTCATTTGCAGATAAATATGGTATAAAACCGGGCGATACAATAAAGCTTGATGCACAGTACGAGAAAAAAACATACAAATTCAAGGTGAAGGGAACCTACGATAAATCCCAGAGCATCGCGGTGTTTATGCCGATAGAGTATTTCGCGGATACCTTTGATTTTGCAGATGGCAGATTCAGCGGATTTTTGTCAGACACAAAAATAAAGGATATCGATGAGAGTAATATCGCGACAACAATCACGATACGCGACATCACCAAAATGGCAGACCAGCTCGACCACTCCATGGGCTCATACATGCAGTACTTCCAGGTGCTTTGCATACTGCTCTCAGCCGTTATGATATATCTGCTCACGAAGCTTATCATCGAGAAAAATGAGACAGCCATATCTATGACCAAGATTTTAGGCTACGACAACAGAGAAATTGCAGGTCTTTATCTGGCCTCAACATCAATTGTGGTGGTCATCTCGGATATCATCAGCGTAGTGCTTGGTGCAAAAGTAATGGACATTGTATGGCGCATAATGCTTCAGACCTTCAGCGGCTGGTTTTCATTCCATATGACACCTGTCGGCTATGTAAAGATGTTTGCGTTTGTGCTCATCGGTTACCTGATAGTGACAGTATTTGATTTCAGGAGAATAAAGAGGATTCCGATGGACATGGCATTAAAGAATGTGGAATAGGTAGTATAACTGTTTATGATTGAACATTAACCCTATTTGCGCGACAAATTAATCAAAGGCAAAATGTAGATAAATTTTTTATTTACTGATAAACTATTGTATAATTTCACCAAAAATGGTAATATTGTCTTATAATTTTAAGCTAAAGGAGTAGCAGTAGCAGTAGGATAGGAGAGATGGTCATATGGAACAGAGTAAAACTAAAAAAAGAGGTACATTTGCAGCCAAAATCATAGTAATGGTGATTTTAGCTGTTATAGTTTCAAATGTAATTTGTATGGTATTTATTCTTGAAAGCTCCAAAAAACAAATTACAGACAGTGTCAAGCATACCATGGTAGATGTTGTTAATACAACGTCAAAAATCATGGAAAATGAGATTAGTAATTCAGGTGTTGATGATCTGGATTATGATGGTTATGCCAATAATCTTTCAGATGTAAAGCTTGAAGGCATGGACAGTGCATACATGTATGTGGTTCAAAATGATGGCACAATGCTTTATCATCCTACAAAGGAAAAGGTTGGACAGCCTGTTGAGAATGCTGTAATTAAAGGCGTTGTACAACAGCTTCAGGATGGCAAAAAACCGGGCACGACTGTTGTAGAATATGATTTCAATGGAACAACAAAGTATTCGGCATATACGATTTTGAACAATGAAAATATACTTGTGCTTACAGCAGATGAGTCTGAGGCACTTGCAGGAATCACTACTGTAACGGGGCTTGCCGTTGGAATCAGTGCTATTGTTGTGCTTATTGCAATTATTATCTCATTCATAATGGGACGCAGGCTTATGAGACCGCTTGTAAAGGTCAGCACAATAATTGAGGATATTGCCAATGGTAATATTGAGGCAGATTTCAGTGTGGTCAAGGAGTCAAATGATGAGATAGGCCTGATTATAGAAAAGATGAAGGAGCTCACACAATCGCTTGGAAGTATAGTCGGAAAGATAAGAAATTCCAGTGATACGATGTCATCAAACAGCTATGAGCTCAATGACACAAGCAGTCAGACACTTGCTGCAAATAACGAGATATCCAAGGCAGTCGAGGATGTTGCAGAGGGCTCTACAGGCATGGCAGCATCTATTTCCAAGATTAATGAAAATCTTCTGGAGATGAGCAATGAAACAAAGGACATTAATGCCTCTGTTGATGAAATCAAAAACCAGACGGTAGCAGTGCAGGATAGCAGTAAAATCATGAATGACAAGATTAAATCCATGCAGGATAGCAGCCACAAGATGGATGAGGGTATCTCAGCAATTTCAAAACGCATAGAAACTGTAAATACTACGGTTGACAAGGTGAGCAATATTGTCTCTGTCATTGAGGAAATATCCAGTGAAACCAATCTTTTGTCACTCAATGCATCTATAGAAGCAGCCAGAGCCGGCGATGCAGGAAAAGGCTTCGCAGTGGTAGCACAGGAGATTCGAGTGCTCTCAGACAATACCAATACGGAGCTTGAGAATATCAAGCAGATAATATCATCACTGGTTGAAGAGTGCAGGTATTGTGTACAGGCATCCGGCACCATCGTCGAGGACAATGCCAAGCAGAAGGAAGAGATTAAGGCAGTACTTGATGAATTTGGCTCACTTGATGAGCAGATTCAAAAGACAGCAGAAAAAGCTGATGAAATCGAAGAACTTGTCACTGCGATGATTGAGCTGAACGATGACATCACGAAGAGCAGCAACAGCCTGACAGATGTCAGCGCAGCAAATGCCGCAGCAACCGAAGAGATGAATGCCAACATCGAGGAGCTCAATGCGATGATGCACGGAGTTTCAGAAATGGCAGAACACATGAATAATGAGTCTGATGGATTGAAGGAAGCATTATCGTTCTTTCATAATTAATTGTAGGTATTCATAAATGAAGTCGCAATGTAAATCAGTCATAAAAGCAGTAAAATGCTTTTGTGGCTGATTTTGGTATTTGGGGGATTATTGATTATATCAGCAAAAACACGTATTATATACATATACGAAAAAACTGTTACTGTTCACGCTTGAGAGTGGCCGGTAACACAAAAATCTTAATATATGATAAACAGAAGAATGAGGTATAAAATAATGACAGATAATTTTGAATTTAGAAGTATAAACCCAGACGAGGTAGAACAGGCAATAGCAATTGAGCAGATATGTTTCCCACCGAATGAGGCATGTTCTCCAAAGGCAATGACAGAGAGAATTGCAAAGGTACCACAGCTATTTCTCGTGGCCATTGACAAATCAACCGGTAAGCTGGCGGGCTTTTTAAATGGTGTGGCAACAGACGAGGAAAAGTTCAGGGATGAGTTCTTTACGGACATCGATTTATGTGATGAAAACGGTAAGAATGTGATGCTTCTGGGCCTTGACGTGCTGCCGGAGTATCGTGGACAGGGCCTTGCCAGAGAGCTCGTGTACCGCTACAGCCGGCGTGAAAAGGCAAACGGACGAAAAAAGCTGTTTCTGACATGCTTAGAGCAGAAGGTGGAGATGTATAAGAAGTTTGGATTGCAGGATCTGGGGATTGCGGACTCTACCTGGGGCGGAGAAGAGTGGCATGAGATGGTGTTAAAGGTATGAATGTGATAACATGGAAAATAAAGTATCAGATAACGTTATAGAAAAAAACTATAGGGAGTGCCTTAAATTCAATGAAATCAACGAAAGCAAAGTCGATAATTTTGACCTGGCAATAGCAAAGGCTGCCCTTGAAAATCTGTATGAGCTATACAAAAATGGCATATTAACAGGTCGTTTCACAAAGGATAAGGACTATGTAGTAAGGTGTGCTGACCTGGTAACATTGGCTGAGGAGAACAAGGACAGCTTGTTTTATGATGCATGGCGCGTATGGTTTAGATACTTTGTATCGATGGGCTATGCCGGATGGAATGAGCTGTGGGAGGCAGTATGAACCAAATTTGCAGGGATATTTTCAGAGCCATACATGAGGGTAAATGGCTGAAAATAGAATATCGAAACAAGGCAGATCAGGTGACGAAATATTGGATAGGGATAAGAGACCTTGATCCGAGAAGCCGAACTATGAAGGTTGATGGACTTCATCTGGGACAGCTTACGATTGGAGAATATGACAGGATATTTATCGATTCAATATTGTCTACTGAGATAATAGAGGGGACATACTGCCCTGAAAACAAGATACTTGTTGAAGATATTGAGATGCATCCAGAGCGTTACAAAAATATATTTGACAGCTCAGCAAATTTAAAAATACTAAATTATCTTGAGATATGTAATAAGCTTGATACGACTCCGTATATCACAGATTACGATTTGATTCATTACATTGATAGAGATAGGATTAACTGTGGTATGTATCAGCTTACAGACCAGCAGTTCAGGGAAGTGGTTGCGCAATTTCAGTATTTTTCATCGCGGGAAAAAAGAAAAAGTGGATCATTAAAAGTTAAGAGGCTGGCAATAAATGTCCTGAGTATAAACACTAATAAAGGACTCTATGTTCTTGCATATAGAAATCTAAATCTTGATGTAAAAAATCATATTTTTAAACCGGATGAGGAGATTACGGTGTGTACGCAGTTTTCTATAGATGGAAAACAAGAAAATGCAAGGAAATTTTTAGATGCCGATGAATATGAGCTTTTGGAGGATTTTGAGAAAAATCTGGAAAAAATAAAGGATGCAATAACAGAGCATGGTGGCAACAAATCCATAGTAGATGATATGCCGTATGTTATTGGACTTGGCATGGACGTGGTTCTCAATCTGCACGAAGAGTATAAGGCAATTATGGATATGTTTGAGGCTGATAATGTGACATATCCAATAAAGGCTTTTTTTGGAGAGCTTCTTGAGAGACCAAGGAGGACAAAAGCATATCCGATTGCTCTGATTAATAAAAATATAAATCTGGATCAGTTGCTTGCGATAAACAATGCTATGAAATATCCTCTTGCATATATTCAGGGACCACCCGGCACTGGCAAAACAAATACTATAATAAACACGATAGTAACAGCATTTTTTAACAATGTCACAGTGCTGTTTGCATCATATAATAATGTCCCGATAGATAATGTTTTTGAAAAGCTCTCATCCATGAAGTATCGCGGGAAGACAATCCCATTTCCGGTGCTTCGCCTGGGGAATACAGAAAAAGTAATGGAGGCAATTAAATATATTAATGAGCTGCGTACACAGGTGCAGTCATTGCAGATTTTTGCCTCTACACTTGATAAGCGGAAGGATGATCGTATAGACAGGGCAAAGCGTTTGTCTGCGCGTCTAAAGGAATATGAGGAAATTCTGGATTTAAAGGAGAGAAAAGAGACACTTACACACCTGATGAAATATCAGGAGCATATGAAAAATACTATGAAACTTTTGCCTTTTCAGACAGACCTGCAAGGTTATCAGATGCAGAAGCTTGATAAAAGGATAGCTGCTATCGGTGAGATATCTGATGCTGATGCAATGCAGCTTCTGGATAGAAACGAGGATGAATTTTATCAGTATCTGTTTTACACATCTGCACGCTATATAAAGGCACTCGAGGAACCTAAATTCCAGGAGCTTAGACAGATACTGGATTCTGATGAGACACCAGAGAAGCTGGTGAATGAGTTTAACAAATATATGAGCAAGTCTGAAAATGTAAGAAAGCTTCAGCGAGTTTTTCCTATAATCATAACGACATGCATTTCTGCGCACAAAATAGGTGAGCCTGAGCCTTTATTTGATATGACAATTATGGATGAGGCAAGTCAGTGTAATGTGGCAATCTCACTTGTGCCTATAATCAGAGGAGAAAAACTGATGCTGGTGGGAGATCCGCAACAGCTAAATCCGGTTATCCTGCTTGGAGAACTGACAAACAAAAAGCTTCGTCGCAGGTATCATGTATCAGATGAGTACGATTATAGGGAAAATTCAATCTATAAAACGTATCTTGCCTGTGATGCAGTAAGTGATGAGGTGCTTCTGAGAAATCACTATAGATGCAATAAAGAAATAATAGGTTTTAACAATAAAAAATACTATAACTCAAAGCTCAAGATACAGTCAAAGAGTAAGGAGCCTGAACCGCTTGTCTATATGGATGTGAAAAGCGATAACACACAGATAAAAAATACTTCTCCGGCTGAGGTTGAGGAAGTGGTGGAATATGCGCTTTTAAATAAGGATAAAAGCATTGCCGTGATTACGCCGTTTGTCAATCAAAAGCAATTGATTGAAAATGCAATAAAGCAGAATAAGCTGAGCAATCTTGTTTGTGGAACGGTTCATGCATTTCAGGGCGATGAGAAGGATGTAGTGCTGTTTTCTACAGCAATCTCTGAAAGGACAAGCTCAGGTACATATAACTGGCTTAAAAATAATAAGGAACTCATAAATGTTGCGACATCCAGAGCAAAGGAGAAGCTGGTACTTCTCACAAACGGAAAAGAACTGGAAAGACTGCATGCGGGACAAGCTGATGATGATTTGTATGAGCTGGCGCAGTATATAAAGACCAATGGCCACTCAAAAATTACTGAAAAGCATATAAGTTCACGAGCACTGGGAATACAGCCGTTCTCGACGGCTACAGAAAATGCGTTTCTCGAAAATCTTACTCATGCTCTTGAAAATATCTGGCTTTCGCAGAGCAAATATGTAATACACAAGGAGGTTGCCATATCACAGGTATTCAGAGATAACATAACCTATGATGACTTGTTTTACATGGGTCGTTTTGATTTTGTTGTATATGAAAAACAAGGCAGAAGCGAATTGCCAATACTTGCCATAGAATTAGATGGTAAAGAACACTTTGAGGATGCGGTGGTGAAAGAGCGGGACAGAAAGAAAAATGCGATATGTAAGGCACACAACATGGAAATTATCCGGGTGGAAAACTCATATGCGAGAAGATATAATCATATCAAAGGAATATTGATGGATTATTTTTCAAGGGTGCATTGATGATAGAACTTCTTATCAGATAATGATAGCGTGTAAAATGGCAAAACAAACAATAAAATGTGAGAACTCATATATAATTCAAAAAAGCATTGATGCTGGTTGGAAAGACTATATGCAAGGTTTGGAATCAAAAAAATACTGGTGCTAAATCTCAAAGACGGTTTTGAACCTTCCGCAGAAATATGTTGATTTTTTTTTGAAAACTGCATATAATACAAGTACAAGGAGATGTTCCTTGTATTCGGAGAGTCACTACCGTTAAGTGTGAGATGAAAATATTCGGAGAGTCACTACCGTTAAGTGTGAGATGAAAATATTTGGTTGTCATCACCGTTAAGTATGGCAAATAGGACAAAGATTAAGTCTTTGTCCTATTTTACTATTATGGAGGAATGAATGGAACTATACGAAGTAACCGTTGAATATGTAAAATATTTACGAAAATTTGAACCCACGAAGATTATGTCAAATGCAGATGGAAAAGAACAACGTAAGTTTTTGGGTGTGATAGTACAGAAAAATGGATATAAGTATGTCATTCCATTAAGTTCACCCAAATATAAAAAGGATTATAAAATTAGAGATTATCAAGGGGAGAATCTTCCAGAAGATTTTTCTTTTGTAGCATATGCTGATAGAATTATTTTGCTAAAAGATACAAATGTTCCAGTTGTCTATATGTATGAGAAAAAAGAATCAGGAGAAATAGATTTTTTCGGTAAAATTCAGTGTAATAATATGATTCCGGCACCAGAGTCTGAATTGACAAAAATCAATATAGAGGGAATTACTGATATAGCATATAAAACTCTTTTACAAAAACAAGTTCAGTTCATAAGAAAGAACCAAGATGATATATTAAAAAAGCATGCTAATGTCGTGTATGTAAATAGAAAAAAGGGTAGAATGGATATTGGTTACATAAAAAATGCAACGCCAGATTTTGAGTTGCTTGAGGCAAAATGTGATGAGTGGATAAGATGGCATGAAAATAAAGAATAAATTGTTAATAGAAGGGCTTAAACACCGCAGCAGGCGCTGAGGCGGGAGATAATGGATGAGCTGGATACGCAAATTGCTGCCGGCGGATGTGACATTGATTGATAAGATTGGAGAGGCACTATATGAAACCCAGGACAGCAAAGAGTATGGAGCTATATGATATATTGATTAGGCGCGGGTATCCGGAGCCGTTTTGCAATGAGATAACAAAAAACCTAAATACCGACTGGACAGCTCAGAGGATGATAGGATATCTGTCACACTATAAAAAGCTTCCCATGGAAGAAATCGCTGATGAAATGCTTGCGATACTGAACGACCGCAACCGCATAATGCAAAAGCATGAGCTTGAGGAGACAAACGCAAGATGGAATGAATACTTAAACAGATAAAGCCTATTGATATTTTCTTCGGAATAAAAATTTCTGTCCATAACAAGCTTTGCTTTACAAAAGCCCCCGAGTCCGGAGGACAAACTGACACAGGTCATGGTGTAGGAACTGATTGAAAAGATGCAGATTTTAATGTACTATAAGTAAAAGAAAGGCAGGAAATTATATATGTATTATGTACCGGATGGCACTGAGCAGTGCGGTTATTATGAGTGTAAAGAGTGTGGAAGCAGATTTCTGGATTTAAAAATTGCACCAACATTGGTATGTCCATACTGTGGAGAAGAGGCAGATATGGAGATAGGACCTGATGAGGAGATGCCAAAAGTTGTAGAATCTGCGAAGCTTATTCAGATGGTTAGAGGCGTTGAAGAGGTAGAGAAGATGGATAAGCTGTTATCGCTTGCGGTGACAGGTGGCGATTTTAGCTGGATATAGGAATGCGGATATTTGTAAACGCATATGATATATTGCTAAGGCGCGGCTATCCGGAGCCGTTTTGCGATGAGATAACGAAAAATCTAAGTACCGACTGGACAGCTCAAAGGATAATACTAATAAATCTCAAGCTTCTGATCAACCAGTGATTCACCTTCATATACAAGCTTAATTGTGAAGAAATTTTCTTCATTTTCAAGCAGGAGCTTTAAGAAGATAGCGTCGCCTTCCCAGGTAGGAAGTGTGGGCACGATAGTTTTATCCACCCATTTGAGGTCACCTTCGTTGCATGTTATAAGCTTGCCGGAAAATTCATCAGCGGTGAAAAGACACATCAATTCAGGCTCCTGTTTATCACTTATAAAAGTTATGAGTGCGCGGAAACGGTATGATGTGAGTGTGAGCCCTGTTTCCTCTTTGACTTCGCGGAGCAAGCATTCTTCGGGTGATTCACCATTCTCGGCATGACCGCCAACACCAATCCATTTTCCTTCATTTATATCATTTTCTTTCTTAATACGATGAAGCATGAGATATTGTCCATCGTGTTCTATGTAGCATAGAGTAGTTATTTTCATGATGTACCTCCGTCAGATGATTATAACATAAAATGTGCGGGGGAGGACAGGAAAAATATCTATCTGCATAGCAGCCCTAAATTTTTCCTGAAAAATTTATAATAAGCATATATATTTTTAAAACTTGATACAAAAACTATTGAGAAATTGTATGAAGTTGTTTAAGGAGATGTGCATGAATATGGCTGTAAAGGAGATAAAAGATATGTAGTGAATCTTGTTTTGAAAGGTGGAATGTTCTTGTATACTATTTCAAATTATGAGGGCAGACCAACTATGGATATTGATTTCATGCTAAGAAGAATGTCAAATGATGTAGCTGGGATGGAAAGAATCATGGAGAAAATTTGTCAAACAGATACTCGCAATGATTTTATTATTATGGAAGTGCTAGGAACGAGGAAAATCACTCCGGAGAAGAAGTATAAATTTGATGTCATCTTAAAAAGAATGACAGTTTTGGACATAGTATGGGAATCAAGGCAGATACAGAGCAGGATGCTACATACGCTATTGATGCAATTGCAGATGCTATTTCAACAGTATCTTCACAGCGTTCATCACTCGGTGCTGTTCAGAATCGTCTTGAGCATACAATCAACAACCTCGACAACGTAGTTGAGAATATTACAACAGCTGAGTCTCGTATCCGTGATACAGATATGGCTGAAGAGATGGTTAACTATAGCAAGAACGACATTCTTGCACAGGCTAATCAGTCTAACCAGGGTGTACTTTCACTCTTACAGTAATCAT